>MDTF01014593.1_pt1 | contig 12732 bp, 11 predicted proteins | sample 811191 | NCBI WGS metagenome assembly MDTF01 (sample SAMN05326649, study PRJNA326480) | marine metagenome | isolation source: seawater | place: Southern Ocean | collected 2011
AGCTTAGTTTTAATACAACTGAACTAGATAGTTCTTCAAAGAAAAAATTAATTCAAGATTTTTCTGACATTTTTAATCAGATAAAACCTAATGAATTATTTGTACCTCATTTTTCAGATGTTCACTCCGACCATAAAATTGTTTCTGAGGTAATCTCATCTTGTACTAAAAATTTTAGATTTCCATATATAAAAAAAATTTTAGCTTACGAAGTGTTATCTGAAACAGATTACAATCTAAATAGGAAGCAAATTTTTTTTCCTAATTATTACGAAGATATAACAAAATTTTTAACAAAAAAAAAAAATGCAATGAAAGTCTACAAGTCAGAAATTAAAAAATTTCCTTTTCCAAGAAGCGTTAAAACAATAGATGCGCTAGCAAGACTCAGAGGATCTCAAATTGGAAAGAATGCTGCTGAGAGCTTTGAAGTTTTAAGAGAAATAAATTAAGCATAACAATTAAAGAGAATTAAAATTTTATAAAACTAAAATTGATTAAATGAAATCTATAATAACAGGAGGAGCTGGATTTATTGGTAGTCACTTAAGTGAAAAATTAATTTCACTTGGTCACAAAGTAGTGGTGGTAGATAATTTCGTTGTTGGAAAAAAAAAAAATATTAAAAATATTAAAGATAAAATTGAAATTGTTAACAAAGATATAAGAAATTATGATTCTATAAAAGATTTATTTAAAAATGTGGATTATGTTTTTCATTTAGCAGCTTTGGCTGACATAGTTCCAAGTATAGAAAATCCAGATGATTATTTTTCAACTAATGTTCAAGGTACTTATAACGTTTTAAAAGCTTCCGTAGAAAATAAAGTTAAAAGATTTATTTATTCAGCTTCATCCTCATGTTATGGCATTCCAAAAAAATATCCAACACCAGAAAATGAAAAAATTTCACCATTGTACCCTTACGCTTTAACCAAAAGAATGGGTGAAGAATTAGTAGTTCATTTTTCGAAAGTCTATAAATTAAATACTACTTCACTTCGATTTTTTAATGTATACGGGCCAAGAGCGAGAACATCCGGAACTTATGGTGCTGTCTTTGGAGTTTTTTTGGCTCAAAAAATAGCTAAAAAACCGTTTACAATAGTTGGGAATGGAAACCAGAGAAGAGACTTTACATATGTTTCAGATATCGTGGATGCAATAATTAAAACTTCTAAAAGCAAAAATTTAAGCGGTAAAATTTACAATGTTGGAAGTGGCAAAACAGTTAGCATTAATAGAATTGCAAAGCTTTTAGGCGGAAAAAAAATTTTTATACCTAAAAGACCTGGAGAACCAGATGTAACTTTTGCCAATATTAAGATGATTAAAAAAGAAGTAAATTGGAAACCTAAAATCTCTATAGAAAAAGGAGTAAATATAATTCTAAAATCTATAAATGACTGGAAAGATGCACCAGTGTGGACGCCAGAAAAAATAAAAAAAGCTACAAAAAAGTGGTTTTTTTATTTAAAATAAAATGGACATCTATGAAAGATAATTATTTAAAAATTTTAAATTTGGAAGAATTAAAAAAGAAAATACTTTTAGAAAAAACCAAAGGTAAAAAAATTGTACACTGTCATGGTGTATTTGATATAATACATGTAGGGCATATTAAACATTTTAAATCAGCAAAAAAACTAGGAAATTTTTTAGTTGTAAGTGTTACCTCTGATAAATTTGTGAATAAAGGACCGGGTAGACCAGTATTTAATCACAACCTAAGGACTGAAGTAATTGCATCCCTAGAATGTGTAGACGCAGTATTTATTAATAATTTTCAAACACCAGTCTCCTTAATTAATTCCATTAAACCTGACATATATTTTAAAGGTCCTGATTATAAGAAGACTTCTCACGACAAAACTAAAAATATTATTAAGGAAATTCAATCAATTAAAAAAGTTGGTGGAAAGATAATGTTTTCTAAGGATATGACTTTTAGTTCAAGCAACTTAATCAATAATTATTATAACTTATTAAGTCCATTACAAAAAAGTTTTATAAAAAATATTTCAAAAAAATATAGTTTTGATTTTATAACAAAAGAAATAAATAAAATTAAAAGTTTAAAAATTTTCTTGGTAGGAGAAACCATTATAGATGAATATATTTTTGGACAAGTGTTAGGAAAATCAGGAAAGGAACCTCATTTAGTCATGCAGCAAGAATCAAAAGAGCAGTATCTTGGGGGAGCAGCTGCTATAGCAAATCATCTTTCGACATTTAGTAAAAAAATAAATTTTTTAACTATTACTGGAAGAGATAAAGTTTATTTAAGTTTTATTAAAAAGTCATTAAGAAAAAATATTAGTGCAAATTATTTATTTAAAAAAAATGTTCCTACAATTTTAAAAACAAGATTTATTGATCAAATATCGAAAAATAAATTACTTGGTGTGTACAAAATAAATGACGAAAAATTAGAAAAAAATCTTGAAAAAGAATTTCAAAATCTAATTAAAAAAAAATCTAAAGGAAATGATTTAATTTTAATTTCAGATTATGGACATGGTTTAATCTCTTCTTCAACTGCAAGAATTTTATTATCACAAAATAAATTTGTTGCAATAAACGCTCAAGTCAATGCATCTAATAATGGTTATCACTCTTTAAGAAAATATAAAAAAATTAATACTTTAATTATAAACGAAAATGAGTTGAGGCATGAAATGAGAGATAAAATTACTGAATTTGAAAATTTAGCTCTAAAGTTAGCCAAAAATCACGATATAAAAAATTTAGTTGTCACCAGAGGTAAAAAAGGTGCTTTCATGCTAAATAGTAAAATGGAAACATTTTATTGCCCCGCTTTTGCAAATGAAGTTCTAGATAAAGTTGGAGCAGGTGATGCAATGCTTGCAATAATCACACTATGTTTAAAAATTAAAATGCCTGAAGAATTAGCTCTTTTTATGGGATCTTTAGCCGGAGCGACAGCTGTAGAAAATATTGGTAATAGTAAATCTATTGATAAAAATGAACTTTTAAGACAAGTAGAATATTTAATTAAGTAATGAAAAAAATAATAGTTATAGGTGGCGCAGGATACGTTGGTTCTCAACTAGTAGCTAAATTGTTGAAAGACAATTATGAAGTTACAGTATTTGACCTAATGATTTATGGTAACAATTTGCCATCCAATGATAAAAAGCTGAGACTTGTTCAAGGTGATGTTAGAGACATTCAAAAATTGAAAAAATCTTTAAAAAATCAAGATGCTTTAATTCATTTAGCGTGCATTTCTAATGACCCGAGCTTTGAATTAAACCCTAAATTAGGACAAGAAATTAATTTTGATTGCTTTGAACCATTAGTAGTGACCTCAAAAGAACTAGGAATAAAACATTTTATATATGCTTCCTCGTCAAGTGTTTATGGAGTAAAAGACACTCCTACAGTTACAGAAGAAGCTTCATTGGAACCTTTGACGGACTACTCTAAATTTAAAGCTCAATGTGAGGAAATTTTATTATCTCATACTAATGATAATTTTATTGGAACTATAATAAGACCAGCTACCGTATGTGGATATTCTCCAAGACAAAGATTGGATTTAGTTGTAAATATTTTAACAAATCATGCTTATCATAAAAAAAAAATCAAAATATTTGGAGGCACTCAACTAAGACCCAATATTCATATTAGCGATATGGTTGACTCATATTTATGTTTATTAAAAGCAGAAAAAAAAAAAATAAGTAATCAGATTTTTAATGTTGGTTTCGAAAATTATTCTGTAGAAACACTTGCACTTATGGTTCAAAAAAATATAAAAAAAAAAGTTGAGCTTGAATATAGCGAGTCAGATGACAACCGTTCATATCACATTAACTCAGATAAAATCAGAACAACACTTAATTTTAATCCAAAAAAAAATATTGATGAAGCTATTAAAGATTTAATAACAGCTTTTGATAAAAATATTTTATCTAACACTTTTGAGAATGAAGAATATTTTAATATAAAAAAAATGCAAAAAATGAATTTAGTATAATGAAGGTAAGATATTCTTATTTAAAGCAACAATTTTCAAATTGCCCCGAACTTTGGAGTAAACTAAAAAAATTTGTAGAAACAGGAGATTTTACATTAGGAAAGCCACTTGGAATATTTGAGCAAAATTTTGCTAAACTTATAGGAACGAAGTACGCCGTCGGAGTTAATTCTGGAACTGATGCTATTAAGTTAAGCTTAAAAGTTCTAGGAGTTAAACAAGGAGATGAAGTAATAACTGCAGCAAACACATTTGTTGCAACTATAGGTGCAATAGTTGAATTGGGCGCAAAACCAGTATTTATTGATTGTGATGACACATTTTGCATGAACGTAGATAAAGTAAAAAGTAAAATTTCAAGAAAGACCAAAGCAATAGTGCCTGTCCATTTTACTGGTTATATGACTGATATGATAAAACTAAAAAAAATATCAAATAAATATAAGATTCCAATAGTAGAAGATGCCTGTCAGTCAATTTTAGGATCAATAAATAAAAAAAAAGCTGGAGCCTGGGGAGAGTTTGGGGCCTTTTCACTGCATCCACTAAAAAATATAAACGTCTGGTCTGACGGAGGAATTATAACAACTAATAATAAAAAATTTTATAAAAGACTACTTTTGTTAAGAAATCATGGTCTTATAGATCGAGATACCGTGAAAATATCTGGTTACAACTCTAGGTTAGATACTTTTCAATCAATAGTAGGTAATTGGCTTTTACCAAAAGCTCATTCTATAGCAAATCAAAGAATTAAAAATGCTAAATATTTCGATAAAAATTTTGGAAAACTGAAACAAATAACTATTCCTCCCAGACCCAAGAATTATAAAATAGTTTATCACCTATATATAGTATTTGCTAAAAAAAGAGATCAATTACTTAAATACTGTTTGTCAAAAGGAATAGAAGCTAAAGTTCACTATCCTAAACCGATGTACTTACAAGACTCTTTAAAATATTTAAAACATAAAAAAGGAGATTTTCCCATAACAGATATACATACAAAAAAAATTATTACCTTTCCTTGCGATCAACATTTAAAAAAGCAGCAACTAGATTATATTATACAAGTTGTAGAAAACTTTTATAAAAATAAATGAAAATACCTTACGTAAATTTATCAAAACAATATTTAAAAGAAAGAAAAAAATTACTTTTAGTAATAGATAAGGTTTTAGAGTCAGGGCAATATGTAGGTGGAGACCAAGTAAAAAAATTTGAAAAAAATATCTCCTCATTATTGAAAGTCAAACACTGTATTGCCTTAAATAGTGGAACAGACGCATTAACATTAGGACTTCACTCATTAGGCGTTAGAAGAGACGATGAAGTAATTACAACTTCCAATTCATTTATTGCATCCACTGCTGTAATAGTTCATTTAGGCGCAAAGCCAGTTTTTGTTGATGTTAAACAAGACCAATCTATTGATCCAGATTTAATTGAAAAATCTATTACAAAAAAAACCAAAGCAATAATGGTTGTACATTTAACTGGACGTATTTCAGACATGGATAGAATAATACCTATTTCAAAAAAGTATAAAATACCGATCATAGAAGATGCCGCTCAAGCAATTGGATCAAGATATAAAAATAAATACGCAGGAACGTTTGGAGAAATAGGCTGTTTTTCAGCTCACCCGCTTAAAAATCTTAATGCAGTCGGAGACTCCGGGTATCTCACAACAAACTCATTAAAAATAGCAAATTTTATAAAAGATGTGAGAAATCATGGAATGACAGACAGAAATAAAGTTAAAAATTTTGGGTACGTATCTAGAATGGACAATTTACAAGCAGCTATATTAAATTTTAGACTAAAGAGTTTAAAAAATATTATTAAAAAGAGAAGAGAAAACGCAAAAATTTATTTTAAAAATTTAGATAAAAAATATGTTTTTATACCTCCTGAAAAAGAGAAAGAATTTAACACATATCACACTTTTGTTGTTCAGGTTTCAAAAAGAGATCAATTAAAAAAATATTTGTTAAGTAGAGGTATTGAAACCTCAATACACTATCCAATACCAATTCATTTACAGCCAGCAGTAAAAAAACTAAATTATAAATTCGAAAATTTAGATCAAACAGAAGAACAATCCAAAAAAATTATAACACTGCCAATTCATCAATTTTTAAAAAATTCAGAAATTAAAAAAATTTGTTTCGAAATAAATAATTTTTATGAAAATAAATAAAGCTACTAAAATTAAACTTTATTACGAGATGCTTAGAATTAGGTTAACCGAAGAGACAATTGCTTCAAGATATAATGAACGGGAAATAAGATGCCCAGTGCATTTATCAATTGGACAAGAAGCTATAGCAATAGGGATTTGTCAAAATCTAAAAAAAAATGACAAAATAGTAACGGCTCATAGATCTCACGCACATTATATTGCTAAAGGAGGATCTTTAAAAAAAATGTTAGCTGAGCTTTACGGGAAAGTAACTGGTTGTGCTAAAGGACTGGGTGGTTCTATGCATTTGATAGATTTAAAAGCTGGGGTTTTTGCTGCGGTACCGATCGTTGGAAGCACTATACCTATTGGAACTGGTATTGCTTGGGCAAATAAATTGCAAAAAAAAAAAGATCTGGTAACAGCCTTTTTTGGGGATGGCGCCACAGAGGAAGGTGTTTTTTTTGAAAGCTTAGATTTTGCATCCTTACACAACTTACCTATATTATTTGTTTGTGAGAACAATGAATATTCTGTTTATTCGCATATATCAAAAAGACAATCAAAAAAGAGAAGTATAATAAAAATAGCAAAATCATTTGGAATAGAATCGATTAAAATAGACGGAAACAAAGTAGAAGATATTTTTTTAAAAACAAAAAAAATAGTAAAAAAAATTTTAAAGACACCTAGGCCTTACCTCATTGAACTAAAAACTTTTCGACAACTTGAACATTGTGGACCAAACAATGATGATAATTTAAATTATAGAAATTCAAAATATTTGAAATCTTGGATTAATAAGTGTCCAGTTTTAAATTACGAAACATATTTAAAAAAACATAATTATTTAACAGAATTAGATTTGGTAAAAATTAAAAAAAAAATTAAAAGTGAAATATCAAAAGCCTTTAAATTTGCTCAAAAAAGTAAATTCCCAAAAAAAAAATTACTAAAAGAATATATTTATGCCTAAATTAAAAAGAAACATAAGTGTGGCCGATTCAATTAAAGAAGCGCTAGTTTTATCAATGAAAAGAAATAAAAATGTTTTATTAATTGGTCTTGGTGTAGATGATCCAAAAGGTATATTTGGAACTACAAAAGGTATAGATAAAATTTTTAAAAAAAAAAGAGTTTTTGATTTTCCAACCGCTGAAAATGCTATGACAGGTATATCAATAGGAGCTTCTCTTATGGGTATTAAGCCAGTTATTGTTCATCAACGTGTAGAATTTTCTTTGCTCTCATTAGAGCAAATAATCAATCAAGCAGCTAAATGGTTTTTCATGAACGGTGGTACTAAAAGTGTCCCTTTAGTAATAAGATTAATAATAGGTAGAGGCTGGGGTCAAGGCCCTCAACATTCTCAAAGCTTAGAAACAATATTTGCGCATATACCAGGATTAAAAGTCGTAAGTGTATCTACGCCATTAAATGCCAAAGGTCTTATGCTTTCAAGCATTGAGGATATGAACCCAGTCATTATCTTTGAGCATAGGTGGCTTCATGAAATTAAAGGAGATGTTCCAAAAAAATATTATAAAACCCCTCTTGGAAAAGCTAAAATTCTTAAAAAAGGTTCAGACATTACTTTAATTTCTAGCTCTTATATGGTCATTGAATGTTTAAGAAGCGCAAAAATACTTAAAAATTTTTCTCTTAATGTTGAAGTTGTAGACATTCAAAGTTTAAGGCCTTTAGACACGAAAACAATAATTAAATCTGTTAAAAAAACAAAAAAAGCTATTATCGTAGATAATGGCGGTATGAACTATGGCATTAGCTCAGAAATCATGACTGTTTTGTATGAAAATTTATCAAGCAAAGAAAAAAAAAATTTTTCTATAAAGAGAATGGGATTATCAGATAATCCAATACCAAGTACAAGAGAATTAGCAAAATACTGCTATCCAAATTACCTAAGTATAATTAAAACTATTGAAAAAATAATGAAAAAAAAATTTAGAAATTTAGACAAATATAAAGATGACATTCCTTTAGATCAGCCAAATAAAAATTTTATGGGCCCTTTCTAGATGTTACAAAATAAAGTTTTAATATTAGGCAAGAGAGGAGCGCTAGCAAGAGAAATTGCTTTTACTTTTAAAAAAAACAATATAATATTTAAGGTATTTCATTAACAGGTAAACAAATTATGATTGTGAATTATTCTAAGTCTAAAACGCCAACTACTAGTAAGAAATGGACAGATGAATCAGAATCCTCTAGAATAAAAGCGTTGTGTAGTGAGCTAAATAAAAATAATTTATACCAAGGTTTTGAGGCAATTAAAGCACCAGAAAATGGACAAGTTGTCATAAGAATCGAAAAAATAATCCCAGCTCATGAAAGGGGTTTATTATTATTGGAGTTAGAAGAAAAATTTAAATTAAATATCGATGAAGGTATTACCGTATGGTGCGAACCCGTAGGAGACAAAAGTAAATTAAGAAAGTTAAGGGGTATTGAAATTAATACATGAACAAAATTAATAAAAAAATAAATAAAGAGAGCAATCCAGTAAATACTAGTGAAGGATCTTTAATACTTGATTCTCATAAATTATCTCATCATTATGAGAGAGTGCAAGCTTGGGAAAAAGGCGAGCGTGTAGCACCAGTATGTGTTGATATGGCTTTAACTAGAGCTTGTGGAGCAATGTGCTCATTTTGTTATGCTATGGTTCAAGAACCACAAGAAAGATCAAGTATTAAAACAAAAGAAGCACTTGATTTATTAGATGATTTTGCTGAAATTGGAGTTAAAGCTGTTTCTTTAATATCTGATGGTGAAAGCACACTTTCAAAAGCATATATCCCCTTTATTCAGCACGCAGCAAAAATAGGTATCGATGTGGGTAATGCCACTAATGGATGGGAATGGGAACCGGACAAGATTGATCAAGTCCTACCCCACCTAACATGGGTAAGATTTACTGTAGCTGCAGGAAAAGCCGAGTCGTACTCTAAAATAATGTTTAAAAGTGCCGAACACACTTCGGTATATGATCGAGCAATGTCTCACATTAAATATGCTGTTGAGTTAAAAAAGAAGCTTAAATTAAAAGTAACTTTAGGAATTCAAATGGTTTTATTACCAGAATTTAAAGATGAAATTATTCCTTTTGCTAAGCTGGCAACAGACCTAGGCGTTGATTATGGAGTCATAAAACATTGTTCTGATGATGAATTTGGTACGTTAGGTGTAGACTATTCAAAATATGAAGATATGTACGACTTGCTTACTGAAGCTGAAAAGATGAGTAATGAAAAAACAAAAATAATTGTTAAATGGAGTAAGATAAAAGACAAAGGTCTTCCTACCTACAATAGATTTTATGGTCCTCAATTTTTATTACAAATTAGCGGTAGTGGACTGGTAGCACCATCAGGCATGTTTTTTAACGCAAGGTATTCTAAACTTCATATGGGAAATTTTGCAGATGAGAGATTTAAAGATATCTTTAAATCAGAAAGATATTGGAAAATTATGCAATATCTTGCATCTCCAAACTTTGATGCTCAAACAATGATGGGCACGCTTCCAATACAACACTATGCCAGTGTAGCTTTAGATGATCATATTAAAGGTTTAGCAAAAATATCTCCTTCTAAAGGTGAAAAACCACTTCACGTTAATTTTTTATAAATTTAAATAAAATTTAATTTAATAATTTATGATTCATCTTTTTTTGAATTTAATTAATAGATATAAAAAATTTAAATATTTTTATGTATCACCGCTGCCCTATGCTATAGGAACAGCCAGTGAGCAAATCTTTATTGCATCTAAATTCGCTAAACTATTTAATAAAAAACTTGTAATCATAAAAATAAGATCATTAAATTATAAAATTTGTAATAATTCTTTATTTGATGATTTAGAAATTAAGAAACATAGTTTTAAAATAGGTAAACTATCAAACTTTTTATTAGCAACAATTTTAGAAATAGAGTTTTTTGCATGGAGAGCTTTAATTTTTTTAAATGATAAATTATTAAAATTAAAATTACATGAGTATTTTAGATTTAGCTACATTGGTATACCAAATATATTTGAATCAAAAAAAACTACAAATAAAAATTTAAGTTTTAAAAAATATCAAGATATTGATGAATTTGATCTTACTAATGAATCTTTAGATTTAAACGTTAAATTAAAAAAAAAATGTAAAAAAATTTTAAATCAATTTACAATTGGCAGGCAAAACAAAATAGTTTGTTTGCATGTTCGTGATGGATTCTATCGTAAAGATTTTAAAAGAAAAAGTTATAGAAATTCAAATATTGAAAAGTATAAAAAAGCCGTAAGTTATCTTATAAACAGAGGCTATCTTGTAATAAGACTCGGAGATAAAAACTGTAAAAAATTTAGTTACAAAAATAAATATTTTATCGATTATCCTTTTAGCAGAATTAAAAGTGAGGCTATGGACTTATACTTAATTAAAATTTCAAATTTTTATATAGGAACTCAATCAGGTATTTTAGATGTTGCATACATGTTTAATAAACCAATCTTAACAACAAATATGTGCGAGCTATTCACTGGCTATCCAAAGAGAAAGTATGACAGGGGAATTTTTAAAAAAATTTTTTTAGCAAAAAATAAAAAAGAAGTTTCTATATTTAATTTTATGTCTAATTCATACAAGTATCATAATCCTGATAACGAAAATGATAAATATTATTTTAAAGAAAATACTGAGAACGAAATCTATCTTGCGACGAAAGAATTTGAAAAAAATTTCAAATATAAATTTAAAAATCAAAAAAGTATTTTACAAAAAAAATTTGATAAGATTCACAATAAAAAATATGAGAACTTGTTTTACGACAGAAGAGATTATAAAAACTCTTTAATAAATTCTGTGGATTCATTAAAAATGATAAGAATGTTTAAAGCATCTGCGGGAACCTTTTGTAATAGCTACTTGAAATACAATTTATCAATAAAGTAAATCTAACAGCAAATAATTATAATTTTAATTAATAAAAATGAAAAAAAAATTACTTTTTTTATATCCATACAAGTTCACAGAATTTGAGTATTATAAATTTGAAATCAATCAATTTAAAAAATATAAAATTAATATAAGGATATCTGATCTATCCTTAATTTTAATCAAAAAAAATTTTTATAATGAATGGAAAAGTAGAGGAGCTAAAGATGTAAAACAACATGAATCAATACTAGATTTTTTTTATTATTTAAAAAAAATAAAGAAAAAAAATTTAATAATAGTAAATTTCCTACAAAATCACCATACGGTTAAAACCTTTATTATTCGTCTTATTATTAAGTCTTTTAACATACCACAGATACACCTGAATGAAGTCGTGGCAAGTTCTTATTTGAAAATAAATAAAAATGTTTTTTATTACTTACGAAAAATAAAAGAACACAATTTAAATTTTAACGTTTATCTATTTTATATAAAATTTTTTTTTTCAAAATTTTTATTTAAATTTCTTAATGATAAGAATGATGTTATTTTTTCTAATCAAAAACTAGAATCTAAAAATAATTCAGTATTAATAAATAACTATGATTATTCAAATTCTTTAACAAAAACTAAGAAGCAAAAAAATCTTAAAAACTACGCTATATATTTAGATAACGGCGGTCCTTACTTTACGGGAGATACTTTTTTTAAAGGAAATAAACTTCCCAATTATGATGTTGATAAAATATACAAAGATTATATTTCGTTTTTTAATAATATTCAGAATGACTTTAATTGTAAAATTATAATTATTCCTCACCCTAAGTATAAATCTTCAAATAAAAAAATTAAATCATTCAATCCATATTTTAAAGATTTTATAGTAGATAACAGACCGAATGCCTTAAGCTTACTCGCTAAAAAAGCAAAATTTTTTTTGAGTAAAGGGTCTTTAGCTAGTTCATATGGTGTTATAAATAAAAAACCTATAATTAATTTTTATTCTTCAGATCATATTTATGAGAAAGAGGAATTATCTAGTATTTTTACTCAAGCAAAGCTCTCTGGAAATTTGCCTTTTAATATAAAGTATTATACTAAGCAAATTATAAAAAAAAAATTAAAAGTAAACAAAAAAAAATATAACTTTTATTTAAATAACCATTTAACAAATAGAAGTACTTTAAAAAAAACTAATTGCAGAATAATTGTTGAGTATATTAAAAGCAACTAATTATGAAAAATCCTGTAAGAATTATTCCAATACTAGATATTAAAAATGGTTTGTTGATAAAAGGCATAAACCTGGAAGGTTTAAGAGTTCTTGGAAATGCAAGAGATTTTGCCCAACTATATTATTCACATGGAGCAGATGAAATATGTTATCAAGATAATGTTGCTACACTTTATGGTACTAGTAATTTAATTAAATTTGTTAGCGAAACCGCCAAAAATGTATTTGTTCCATTGTCAGTGGCAGGAGGAATTAAAAGTATTAGTAACGCTTCAGAGATGTTTAAAGCAGGTGCTGATAAAATTATTATTAACTCAGCAGTTATTGATAATATTAGCTTATTAAAAAATGCGTCAAAAATA
>MDTF01005896.1_pt1 | contig 12730 bp, 12 predicted proteins | sample 811191 | NCBI WGS metagenome assembly MDTF01 (sample SAMN05326649, study PRJNA326480) | marine metagenome | isolation source: seawater | place: Southern Ocean | collected 2011
CTAACCATCCAATTTGTGGCATTAAAATTAATTTTTATTAGAATTTTCTTGGTCGTCTGTTTTGTCTATATTTTCATTTGGTGCTTCATCGGACAGACCTTTTTTAAAACTTTTTATACCTTTGGCTACATCTCCCATTAGTGAAGAGATTTTTCCACGTCCAAACAATAGAACTACTAAAACAACTACGATTGCTATTTGCCAGAATCCAGGTACCATAAATTTACTATACACATAAATTAGTGAGAAATAAATATATTAAATTAATCCGTTTTAGACGTCTCATCTATCACTTTTTCTATGTTTGAGTAGATATTTTCCTTTTTATTTTGCGTTTGTTCTTTGTAAAATTTTCCAGTTCCAAAAATAGACGCGTCAATTGTTGCGGTATCAATTAATCCCGCTGAACTAAGCTCATCTACAGTTGGTAAATCCGTAAGTTTCTGAATGTTAAAATGATTCAAAAAATTTTCAGTTGTTGCGTATTGAATAGGTTTTCCAACAACATCTTTTCTGCCGGCGTGTCTTACCCAATCAAGTTCTAACAAAGTTTCAATCGTATTTGTTCCAAATGCAACACCACGTATTTCTTCAATTTCAGATCTCGTAACAGGCTGGTGGTAAACGATAATAGCTAATGTTTCAAGTGTAGCTCTTGAAAGTTTTTTTTCTGTAGATTTTTGTAATGACATTAGATTAACTAAATCATTTGAAGTTCTAAACGACCATTTATCTTTAATGCAAACAAGATTTATACCTCTGCTATTATAGTCTTGTTGTAATTTTTCTAGAATTTTTTTTATATTACTTGTGCTTTGAACTCTCTTTTCAATAGATTCAATATCCAAAGGTTCAGAAGCTGCAAAAATAATAGCCTCAACTTGTCTCTCTAATTTATTTAGATTTTTTGGAAAATTTAAAACATTATTTTTTTTTTTAATTATTTTTTTCATCTAATCTATTTTTTTAATCATAATTTTTTCAAAAAAGTTTTTTTGCATTAAATTTGTAACTCCCTGTTTAGTTAATTCTAAACTTGCAGAAAAAATTCCAGCAATACCACTTTTTTTAAGTTTTTTATTAATAGTAAAATTTTTAGGAATTAAATCTTCAATATTTTTCCATTCCGCAATACTAGAGAAATTATTTTTTATCTGTTTTATTGCATCTTCTGTCGTAAAAACTGGAAGTTTAGGTATATTAACAGTTTGGAAAGCTTTCTGCATTTTTATTGAAGAGTAAGTTTTTAAAAGATCGTAAAGACTAACTTTGTAAATTGGTGTGTTAATTGATCGTATCCCACCTTTCATTCCTCTGTAAAAAATATTTACACCTATTCTGTCTTTCTTAATTAGTTGATCAGATAGTAATCTTATAAGTTCTAATTTTTTTAATTGAATTTTTAGTTTTTTAGCTACTTCAAGAGCTTGAAAATTGTCATTATCATCTTCCGGTAAAAGTAATTTTGATTTTAAATATGCAAGCCAAGTTGCCATAAGTAAATATTCTGAAGCAACTTCTAAATTTAATTCTTTAGATTCTTTTATGTATTCTAAAAACTGATCTGCTAATTTTGTTATTGAAATTTTTGTTAAGTCAACTTTTTGAGCCTTTGCTAAATCTAACAAAACTTCTAACGGTCCAGAATAATTTGGAATTTCAATGGGTATATGATTTTTTATATTTGATTCCATATCTTAATTTTAACTTAAAAATTTATAAAATTCTGATGTTTTTTTCTTTGTAAAGCTGTCTATATATGGAATTTTCTTGAGTAGTTTTTTCATTTCTTCTGCTTTGCCAGCACAATATAATGTTAAATTACAACCAGCATCGTAAGCTAATTTTGCGTTATTTTCTAAATTATATTTAAGTGCTTTCATTGATATGTCGTCAGAAATTAAAATTCCTCTAAAACCTATTTTTTTTCTGATTATTTTTTTTATTAGAATTTTTGAATGCGTTGCATTATTTTTTTTATCAATATTAAAATAAAGAATATGTGCTGTCATAGCAAAATGACTAGATAAGTTTTTAAAACATTTAAAATCTTTTTGGAGCAGCGATTTCAAACTATCTTTAATTATTGGTAGTTTAAAGTGACTATCTGCATTGGACATGCCGTGTCCTGGTATATGCTTAATAACTGTAGATATTTTATTGTTCTTATAAAATTTCACACATAAGCTTCCTAGTTCATTGACTGTTGACGCTTTGTCAGAGTAACTTCTGTTTCCAATAATCTTGTGTCCCTTCTTTTGACATAAATCTAAAACAGGCGATGTATTGATGTTTATACCAAGGCTTCTTAAGTGTTTTGAAATAATGTCAATATAAGTCTTGTAAATAGTTAATCCAATTTTTTTATCTATCTCATAAATATCACCAAAATATTTCTGGCTAAATAAAGAATTATCTAAATAATTTGAAAGTCTTGTAACTCTCCCTCCTTCTTCGTCAACTAAAATTGGGTAGTTTTTATCTTTCATTATTTTTCTAATTGAACTTGTTAATTCTTTTACTTGTTTTTCTGATAAAATATTTCTTTTAAATAGAATCACACCCCACGGTTTTTCTTTTTTAAAAATTTTAGTTTCTTCTACTGTTAAGAAAAACCCAGAAATACTTACAATAACTGCTTTCCTAATCATTTTTTAAAAAGCCTCCAAAAATTTCTTTCAATTTTATTACTTTCGTTTTCATATCCTGAGTTAAATTCTATTACATTATTAGTGTTGTTAGATAGGACAGGTAATTCTGTCATATTTTTTTTTATTTTTTCTGAAATCATTTCACGATTTTTCTTAATATTTTTTTTTTGGTTCTCAGAAAGATATGTACTTACGACAAGAAAAAAGAAGGAAACTGAAAATAGAAATAATAATACTGATAAAATATTTTTAACCATTACATTTTCTTGGGTAAAGAAACATCTAATATTGTCATCCCATTTTCTATTGTCAGCGCGACAAGTTTGATGATTAAAATTGTATTTTCATTTTTAACTTTCCCGTCTATAATAAATTTATAGTTCGGGTCTTCATTTCCTTTGCTCCAATAAGAGTGAAAAAGAGTAGCCAATTCATATAAGTAGAATGGAATTCTGTGTGGCTCAAATTTAACAGAGGATGTTTCAACAACTTTTGGCCAATCTAAAATTTTTCTAAATAAATTTAATTCATGGGAATTTAATTTAAAATTGCTTTCGTTTATTTGAAATACTTTATCTGTATCTATATTGAGCGTTCTAAAAACAGAGGAAATTCTTGCATAACAGTATTGAACATAAAACACAGGATTTTCTCTTGTTTTTTGTACTACTTTATCAAAATCAAAGTCAAGTTCGACATCATTACTTCTATTTAGCATCATAAAACGAATAGAGTCTTTATCAACTTCGCTCAAAAAATCACGTACCGATATAAAGTCACCAGATCTTTTAGACATTTTATAAGGTTTTCCGTTTTTAAAAAGCTTAACAAGTTGGCAGACTCTGCAAGTTAAGATAATTTTTCCTTCTGATAGCGCATTAGTCGCTGCTGAAATTCTTTTAATATAACCTGTGTGATCAGCACCTAATATATTAATTAAATGGTTGTAATCTCTAGAAATCTTATCTGAATGATAGGCAATATCATTAGCAAAATATGTCCATGACCCATCATTTTTTTGTAAAGCTCTATCAGTGTCATCGCCAAAAAGAGTAGATTTAAAAATTAATCTTTTAGTTTTTTTCCATTTCTTGTTATCTTCTCCTTTAGGGGGCTTTAAATAACCTTCTTCTACAAAATTTTTTTTTTGCAAGCGTTTAATTGATTTAGCTACTAAATCTTTATTGACTAAAGATTTTTCCGAAACAAAGTTATCGTGAGAAATTCCTAGTGATTGAAGGTCATCCTGTATTAAGATCATTGATTGTTTAAGAGAAATTTCACTTAATGTAGAAAAAATTTTTTTAAAATCAGTTATATCTATCTCGGGCGTATCTATTAATATCTTTTTAGCAATATCAATCACATAACTACCTGGATATAAGTTTTCTTTTGCAGTAAATTTTTCATTAAATTTTATTTCCCGTAATCTTAAAAAAACAGATTCTGTAAAATTGATTATTTGATTTCCGTAATCATTAATGTAGTATTCTTTAGTAACAGTATTTCCATTAAATTTTAAAAGATTTGCTAATACATCTCCATATATGGCCCCACGAGAATGTCCTATGTGCATTGGACCAGTGGGATTTGCAGAGACAAACTCTATATTATATTTTTCATTTTTTTTGAATCTTGAACCATATTTTTTTTTTGATTTTAAAATTTCTAATATCAACTTTTGATATGTTTTAGAATTAAATCTAAAATTTATGAACCCTGGGCCTGCTATTTCAATATCTGAAAAATCATTAATTTTTTTTATTAATATATTTTTTATAAAATTGGCTAACTTAATTGGAGATTGTTTTGTTTTTTTTGCTAAGACTAAAGCAATATTTGATGAAAGATCAAAATTAAATTCTTGTGGGGGTACCTCTATAACAACACCCTCAAAATTTATTTTTGGATCAATATTGAGACTTTCACAATTTTCAATAATCAAACTTTGTATTTTTTCTTTATATGTTTCAAAAATATTCATTTTAATGAATTGTATAAATTAATTGCATATCTGTCAGTCATACCGGCAATAAAATCACATATATTTCTTTCGATATTCTTTTTCTGGTATAATGATTTCTTAATAAACTTTGAAGGGTTTTTTTTAATTTTTAAAAATAAAATTTTAATAATTTTTTTTCCATAATTTGTTTTTTTTAACACATTCTTACTAAAATACATTCTTTCTCTTAAAAAAGATTTGATGGATATATCAAATAATTCCATTTCTTTTGAAAAAGTAACTAATAAATTTTTGGAATGATATATATCTTTTATTGAGTTAATTTTTTCTTTTTTTATGTTTTTTTTTGTGTTTACAATAACATCTTTAACCATTTCATTTATAATACCTCTAATAATTTGCCTTAAAACTAATTCAGTCCCTTTCTGCTTAATAAATTTTTTGTGCTTATTTATTATTGAAGATAGAACAGGAATATTTTTTAAATCTTCAATTGTATAAAGCTTAGCTCTAAGACCATCTTCAAGATCGTGACTATTATATGCAATATCATCAGATATCGATGCGAGTTGTGCTTCTAAAGATGGACTTAATGAATAGTTGATTTTATTTTTAAAAAAATTTTTTCCTAATATACTTGTGTAATTGTCTTGATTTAAAACTCTTCCGTTGTGTTTAACTAAACCATCTATAGTTTCTAGTGACAAATTCAAACCCTTAAAATTATAATATTTGTTTTCTAAAAGCGTAACAATTCTTAAAGTTTGTATGTTGTGGTCAAAACCACCATATGGTTTCATGCAATCATTTAAAGAGTCTTCTCCAGCATGACCAAATGGTGTGTGCCCCAAGTCATGAGATAGGCTTATTGTTTCACATAAATCCTCATTTAAATTAAAATATTTAGCAAGTGTTCTTGCAATCTGCGCAACCTCTAAAGAATGAGTTATTCTTGTTCTATAATGGTCTCCAGTAGTATTAACAAAAACTTGCGTTTTGTGCTTAAGTCTTCTGAATGCCGTAGAATGTATAACCCTATCTCTATCTCTCTGAAAAGGAGTGCGTAATGAACTTAATGATTCTGAATGAATTCTGCCTTTTGATTTAAGAGGTACAGCTAAGTTAAAGTGTTTAAAAATTTTTTTTTTTTGCATAAGAATAAGTAAAATTGTATAATACATTATTTGATAAATATGACTAATAAAATTGAATTTACAAAAGAAGCTAATGAAGAGATAACGAGAATTATATCTGAACAAAAGATTGATTGTTATTTCAGAATTTCTGTACATGGTGGTGGTTGCTCAGGGTTTAAATATAACTTTTCTTTTGATGGAAAAATTGAAGAAAATGACAAAGTTTTTAATAAGACTGTTATCGATAATAGTTCACTAGAAATTATAAATGGTTCAGTTGTAGACTATAAAAAAGAAATGATTGGAAGTTCTTTTGTAATAAAAAATCCTCAGGCAAGCTCATCATGTGGTTGTGGTCTTTCATTTTCTGTATAGATGAAAATAGCTTCCTGGAATGTCAATTCTGTAAGGGCTAGAATAATTAATTTACTAGATTACTTAAAAAAAGATAAGCCAGACATCTTATTTCTTCAAGAAATTAAAACTGAAAATATAAATTTTCCAACAGATGAATTTAAAAAAATTGGCTATGAGTCATTTGTCTTTGGGCAGAAGAGCTATAATGGGGTTGCATTTTTATCAAAAATAAAAATAGATAGAATTGATACAAGTTTTATTGATGATGACTTAAAACAATCACGTATTATAACTGGAGATATTAAAATAAAGCATAAAAAAATAAAACTTATTAATATTTATGTGCCCAATGGAAATCCAATAAATACAGAAAAGTATTTATATAAAAAGAAATGGTTAGATAAATTTTTAAAGTCTATTAAAAAAACTTTGTTAAATGAAAAAAATATAATTATTTCTGGTGATTTTAATATTATACCTGATGAAATTGATGTTTATGATCATAATCGATTTTCAAATGATGCGTTGTATAAAATTGAAATTAGAAAATATTTTAGAGAATTAATAAATTATGGTTTTACAGATATTTTTAGACAACTAAAAAAAGACAAACAAGAGTATACATTTTGGGATTATATGGCTGGGTCTTGGGTAAAAAATTATGGAATGAGAATTGATCACTTCCTTGTTACTAATAATTTACTTGAGAATATAAAAACAATTAATATTAATAAGAATCCTAGAGGAAAAATAAAACCATCAGACCATACTCCGATTGAATTAGAGATTACTTAACACGACCATACATATCTTCGTATCTAATAATATCATTTTCTTTTAATATGTTACCTAATTGAGCCTCAACTATTTTAACAGGTTCATTGTAAATATTTTCTATTCTATGCACAGCACCTTTTGGTATAAAAACACTTTCATTTATTTTTTTAAAGAAAACTTTATTATCAATTGTAATTTTGGGTTTACCACTTGTAACTGTCCAGTGTTCAGCTCTATGGTGATGCTTTTGAAGGCTTATAGAAGACTTTTTGTTAACAGTTAACTCTTTTAATAAGAATTTTTCCCCTTTAAAAAAATTTTTGTAGTTACCCCATGGTCGATGGAAAGTATTTTTTTTTATATAAGCTAGAGTAGTTTTGCTTTTTATAATTTTAAATATTTCTTTCCAACTACCTAGATCAGACCATAATAAATCTAATTCTATAGAATTCATTTCTTTAGCTTTTTCTAGAATTGCATAATCGAAAGAAATTGCTTTTATTTGATTAAAATATTTTTTGTTCAAAATAATTGTATTATTATTTGACTTACTATTAATTATTACTTTTAAACAAGATTTAAATAATTTATTTTGTTCTTTTTTTGTATTATTGATAATCGAATCTTTTCTAGCTAAAACAATACCAGAATTCCAAAAGCCATTTTTAGTAATAATTTTCTTAGCATTAGTCTCATTTGGTTTTTCAATAAACTTAATTACTTTAATAATTTTCTTATTAATTTTTTTATTTAATAAATAACCATAGTCTGAACTTGGGGTTTTTGGTTTAACACCAAAAATAAATAAATTATTGTTAGTTAAGTTTTGTACGTTTGATTTTAAAATTTTGTTAAACTTTTTTTTATCAGGTAGATAGTGGTCAGAAGGTAAAAAAATAACTGGTTGGTTAATTTTAATGTCGTTAATTAGAGTTGAAATTATAATAGCTGGTGCTGTGTTTTTTTTTGAAGGTTCCAATATTATTTTAAATTTTTTTATTTTATTTTTTTTTAAAGCGATACGAACTAGTTTCTCATATTTTCTATTAGTGCTTATAATAGGGCTATCAAAAATAGAGTTTTTTATTCTATCTAATGTTTTGTCAATTAGTGTCCAACCTCCAAAATCTATAAACTGTTTTGAAGGATTATTTTTAAAGCTTGGAAAAAGTCTAGAACCTGTTCCGCCACATAAAATAACTGGTTTTATCTTCATTTAAATATCTGCGTAACACTTAATTTCTTTTTTAGCGCCTGGATGCGTTGTTGCACCTTGGTGTGTAGGACCAACAGTCTGAGCATATTTCCATAAAGTACCACTCCCAAAATTAATTTTTTTTGGTTTCCATTTTTTCTTTCTTGATTTTAGTTCCTTAGCTGTAAGTCTAACATTTATAGTTCCTTTGTTTGCATCGAGATCAATTATGTCACCATTTTTAAGTAACGCAATTGGACCACCAACATAAGCTTCGGGCCCAACATGTCCTACGCAAAAACCACGCGTAGCACCTGAAAATCTTCCATCTGTAATTAGTGCAACTTTTTCTCCATTACCCTGGCCGTAAATCGCTGCAGTAGTTGAGAGCATTTCTCTCATTCCTGGGCCACCTTTAGGGCCTTCATATCGTATTATTATTACATCTCCGTCTTTATATTTTTTTTTTTGAACAGCATCAAAGGCCTGTTCTTCTGTGTCAAAACATCTAGCTTTACCGGTAAATTTTAAATTTTTTAGTCCTGCAATTTTTACTATAGCACCATCAGGTGCTAGATTGCCTTTAAGGCCCACTACCCCACCATCAGGCGAAAGTGGATTATTGTATCTTCTTATAACTTTTTGATTATCATTAAATTTTACTGACTTAAGATTTTCTTTCATTGTTTTGCCAGTAACAGTTAGGCAATTACCATGAATAAAGCCACCTTCATATAAAGTTTTTAAGATAATTGGAACGCCACCGGCTTCAAACATATCTTTAGCAACATATTTTCCGCCAGGTTTTAAATCCGCCAGATAAGGTGTTTTCTTAAAAATTTTAGCAACATCCATAAGGTCAAATTTAATTCCACACTCACTAGCGATAGCTGGAAGATGTAGTGCTGCATTTGTAGAACCTCCTGTTGCCGCAACAATTACCGCTGCATTTTCTAAAGATTTAAGAGTTACAATATCTCTAGGTCTAATATTTTTTTCTAATAAATTCATTACAGCTTTACCACTTAAATAAGAATATTTATCTCTTTCTAAGTATGGAGCTGGCGTACCAGAAGAATAGGGCAAAGCGAGTCCTATTGCTTCAGAAACACATGCCATAGTATTTGCTGTAAATTGACCACCACATGCTCCTGCACTTGGGCAGGCAACTAATTCTAATTCGGTAAGTTCTTTCTCGGAAATTTTTCCCGCTGAATGTTGACCAACTGCTTCGAATACATCTACTACTGTAACATCTTTACCTTTGTACCTTCCGGGAAGTATTGAACCACCGTATATAAAAACACTTGGTACATTCAGCCTACACATAGCCATCATTAATCCAGGTAAAGATTTGTCACAACCAGCAACACCAACTAAAGCATCATAAGAATGACCTCTAACGGTTAACTCAGTGGAATCTGCAATAACTTCTCTTGAAATCAAAGATGATTTCATACCTTCGTGCCCCATAGCTATGCCATCTGTAACAGTAATTGTACAAAATTCTCTTGGAGTTCCATTTGCTTCAGTGACACCTTTTTTTACTGATTGGGCTTGTCTCATCAAGGATGTATTGCAAGGTGCAGCTTCGTTCCACGTTGATACTACTCCAACAAAAGGTTTTGCGACATCCTTTTGTGTTAATTTCATAGCATAGTAAAATGACCTATGTGGTGCTCTATTAGGTCCCAAGGTAGTATGCCGACTGGGTAATTTTCTTTTATCAAATTTAGCCATTTAATTAATACTAGATACAATACTTTTTAATTTAGTTTGTTCAATCTTTAAATCTTTTAATAAAACTTTATCATTAGATACAATATTTTTTGGTGCTTTTTTTACATAATTTTTATTATTAAGTTTTTGATTTAATGAAATAATTTTTTTTTCTAACTCTATTAGCTTATTTGCCAATTTATCTTTTTGAGAGCTTAAATCTATATTTGTTTCAAATATAAGACCTATTTTTTCTTTTAAAATGATAATTTCAATAACAGAATTTGTTTTACTTGGTTTTAAAACAATATTATTAACTCTACCAACTTGTTTTATAATCTCAATATTGTTATCGATGTATTTTTTAATCTTTTTACTCTCTTCGAAATAAACAATATTACAATATTCTTTAGGAGGAACATTGAGCTGAACTTTTGTTGATCTTATAGCAGTAATAATATCTATAATGTAATCGATTTCCTCTGAATTTTTCTTAAAAGATTTCATTTTTTTTGAAATAGGCCAATCTGAAGTAATTAGATCTGATTTTTCTTCCTTATTATATTTGTTCACTTGCCATACATGTTCAGAAAAAAAAGGTATAAATGGGTGCAAAAGTTTAAGTATATTTGAAAGCATGTATGAAGAAAATTGCTTTGCCTCTATTATAGAAATTTTGTTTTTTGAATTAAATATTGGTTTTAAAAACTCTAAATACCAGTCACAATACGAATGCCAAACAAAGTTGTAGAGAACTTTACTTGCTTCATCAAACCTAAATTCTTTAATATGTTTATTAATAAGTTTATTTGTTTTACAAAATTCATTATAAATCCATTGGTTAATTTTTAGTTTAATTTTTTTGGCGTCTGTTTTTTTATATTTACAGTTGTTTAATTTCAAAAAATTATTTGCACTCCATATTTTAGTGATAAAATTTCTGTAGCCTGTAACACGATCTTTAGATAGTTTTACGTCTCGTCCAGGTGAGGCCATAGAAATTAAAGTGAATCTTAAAGGATCAGCTCCATATTCATTGATTAATTCTAGGGGGTCTATAACATTACCTTTTGATTTTGACATTTTTTGACCTTTTTCATCCCTAACAAGTGCATGCACATAAACTTTTTTAAAAGGAGTGTCTTTTAAGAAATAGTTCCCCATCATCAACATTCTAGCAACCCAAAAAAATATTATATCAAATCCAGTAACAAGAACTGAAGTCGGATAAAATTTTTTTAATACATTTTTTTTCTCAGGCCAACCAAGAGTAGCAAAAGGCCATAAAGCAGATGAAAACCAAGTATCTAAAACATCTGTTTCCTGTCTTAGTTTAAAGTTTTTATTTTTATAATACTTTTTAGCAAGGATTCTTGCATCATTTTCATTTTCGGCTGCAAATATTTTTTCATCATGACCGTACCAAACTGGGATTCTATGGCCCCACCAAATTTGTCTTGAGATACACCATGGTTCAATATTATTCATCCATTGATTAAATGTTTTGGTCCAGTTTTCAGGAAAGAAAGTTGTTTTATTTGTCTTCACTGTTTGAATTGGTTTTTTTGATAAAGATTTAGCATCAACAAACCATTGTTCTGTTAGCAATGGTTCTATCACTGTATTAGATCTATCGCCATAAGGTACTTTATTTTTTATATTTTCTACTTTTTCTAGAACATTTAAATCTTTAAGTTCACCAATAATTTTTTTTCTAGCTTCAAACCTATCTAAACCTACGTATGTTTTAATTCCATTAGTGTTAATTTTTCCATCTTTTTCTAAAATATTAATAATTTTTAATTTATTTCTTTTACCAACATTGTAATCGTTAAAATCGTGTGCTGGAGTAATTTTTACTGCACCAGTACCTTGCTCCATATCAGCATAATGATCTGTGATAATTTCAATTTTTCTATTGACAATTGGAATTATCGCAAATTTTCCTACTAGTTTTTTAAATCTTTCATCTTTAGGATTAACTGCAATAGCCGTATCACCCATCATGGTTTCTGGTCTTGTTGTCGCGATAGTTATCTGATCTTTTGAATCGGCTATAGAATAATTTATATAATATAGTTGAGACTGAACCTCATTTTGTACTACTTCTAAATCTGAAATAGCAGTTTGTAATTTAGTGTCCCAATTTACTAGTTTTTTATCTTTATATATTAATTTCTTGTTATAAAGCGCCACAAAAACTTTAACAACTGCTTTAGACATCTGTTCGTCCATTGTAAATCTAGACCTACTCCAGTCACACGAACATCCTAATTTTTTTAGCTGTTCGAGAATTAATTCTCCAGATTCAGTTTTCCATTCCCACACTTTTTTGAGAAATTTTTCTCTACCAATATCATTTTTATTTATATTTTCTTTAGATAGATTTTTTTCTACAATCGCTTGTGTAGCAATTCCAGCATGATCTGTGCCTGGTTGCCATAAAGTTTCATAACCATTCATGCGATAATATCTTATGAGTACATCTTGCAAGCTATTATTAAGAGCATGTCCCATGTGAAGTTTGCCGGTAATATTTGGGGGTGGAATAACGATTGAAAAATTTTTTTTTGTTTTTTTCGGAATTGGTTTAAATAAATTATTTTTTTCCCAAAAATCATAAATATTTTTTTCCTCAATAGAATGATTGTATTTTGTGAAATCCATAGTAATAATTAGCTTTTTTTAATTATAGGTTTTATATCAAATGATTATACTTCTTAAAATCATAGATTTCTCTTTAATCAAGCAATATAATGATTTAAATACATCTATACATACATTGGCCACGTGGCGGAATGGTTACGCAGAGGATTGCAAATCCTTCCATCCCAGTTCGATTCTGGGCGTGGCCTCCATTAAATTAGTTGTTTTTTTTTTTTAAAAAAAGTATGTTGCGCTTTATTCCTCGGTAGCTCAGTTGGTAGAG
>MDTF01006044.1_pt1 | contig 12720 bp, 13 predicted proteins | sample 811191 | NCBI WGS metagenome assembly MDTF01 (sample SAMN05326649, study PRJNA326480) | marine metagenome | isolation source: seawater | place: Southern Ocean | collected 2011
AAGATGGATATGAAGTTTTTACCTATTCTAAAAAAGGTTTAAACCTCCCTCCTTACAAACATGATTGAAAGATACAGTAGAAAAGAAATTAAAGATATCTGGGAAGAAAAGAATAAATATACTATTTGGTTAGATATAGAATTAGCTGCAGCTGAAGCGATGGAAAAATTTAAAATAATTCCAAAAGGTGTTGTTAAAAAAGTAAAATCTAAAGCGAAAATTAATGTTAAAAGAATTTTAGATATAGAAAAAAATGTTAAACATGATGTTATAGCTTTTTTAACTTCTATTACAGAAAAAGCAGGTAAAGAAGCTAGGTATTTACATAAGGGCATGACATCGTCTGATGTCTTAGATACGTGTTTTAATATACAACTAAGACAATCAGGAAAAATTTTATTAAAAGATTTGGATGAGCTTATATTAACTATTAAAAAACAATCAATAAAACACAAAAATACTTTATGCATTGGTAGAAGTCATGGAATTCATGCCGAACCAATAACTTTTGGTTTAAAACTTTTAACATTTTATCAAGAATTTAAAAGAAACAAAAAAAGATTAATTGATGCAATTGAAGAAATTTCTACATGTGCAGTTTCAGGTGCTGTAGGTACTTTTGCAAATATTGATCCAAGAGTAGAATCATATGTAGCAAAAAAATTAAAATTAAAAGTTGAGCCAATTTCCACACAGGTAATACCTAGAGATAGACACGCACAATACTTTGCAACCTTAGCAATAATAGCAAGCTCTATCGAAAGATTCGCAACGGAAATTAGACACTTACAAAGAACTGAGGTCCTTGAAGTAGAAGAGTTTTTTGGAAAAAAACAAAAAGGATCTTCTGCTATGCCACATAAAAAAAATCCTATTTTAAGTGAAAATCTAACAGGTCTAGCTCGATTAATTAGATCAGCAGTAATTCCCGCTTTGGAGAATATTGCTTTATGGCATGAAAGAGACATCTCACATTCCGCTGTTGAAAGAAACATTGGTCCAGACACAACAATTGCTCTAGATTTTGCTTTGAATAGACTTAATGGTGTTGTTAAGAATTTAAATATTTATCCAAAAAAAATGCTTAAAAATTTACAATTGACAAATGGTCTTTTTTTTTCCCAAAGAGTTTTATTGGAATTAACTACTGTTGGTTTTACAAGAGAACAAGCCTACGAAGTTGTTCAGAAAAATGCGATGTTATCATGGAACACTAATTCCTCATTTTTTGAAAATATAGCTAAAGATAAGAAAATAACTAAAAAAATATCTGTTAATAAATTAAAAAAATTGTTTGATTTTAATTACCATACAAAGCGAATTAATATAATTTTTAGTAGAAACTTAAAAAAAAACTCATGAATAAAGGCAAAAAAATATACGAGGGCAAAGCTAAAATTCTTTATGCTACAAATGATAAAAACTTAGTCATACAACATTTTAAGGACGACGCAACTGCATTTAATAATTTAAAAAAAGCAAGTATTGAAGGAAAGGGTGTTTTAAATAACAGAATATCCGAACACGTATTAACAAGCTTATCTCAATGCGGGATTAAGACTCACTTAGTAAAAAGAATAAACATGCGTGAACAATTAATTAAATTCGCAGAAATTATACCGATAGAATTTATAGTCCGAAATATAGCAACTGGCTCTTTATCAAAAAGACTTGGAATAGCAGATGGAACTGTACTTGAGAAACCTTTGCTGGAATACTGTTACAAGGATGACGCTCTTGGTGACCCTCTAATAGCTAAAGAACATATTTATGCTTTTGGCTGGGCAAAAAAAGAAGAGATTAAAGAAATAGATAAAATGACATATAGAATTAATGATTTACTTCAAGGTATGTTTAGAGGCATTGGTATAAAATTAGTTGATTTTAAACTTGAGTATGGAAAAATTTGGAATAAAGAAACAGAAAATACTGAAATAGTTCTTGCGGATGAAATTAGCCCAGATACATGTAGGTTATGGGATTTAAAAAGTGAGAAAAAGTTAGACAAAGATAGATTTAGAAAAGATCTTGGAAATGTTGTGCAGGCTTACCAAGAAGTGGCGCGAAGATTAGGGATTATGCCAGAGGAAACTAATATAAGTGAAGTAAATTTTGGTAAAGCTACATCAATAAAATTTAAAAAAAAATAAATTGAAATTTTCAGTTACAGTTACTTTAAAAAAAGATGTTCTTGATCCACAGGGCAAAGTTGTGCAACAAACTCTGCATAGCATGGGTATGAAAACACTCAAGGGTTTAAGGCAAGGTAAATATTTCGAAATTGAAATAAATGAGAATAATGAAAAAAAAGCTGAAGAAAAAATTAATGAAATGTGTAAAAAGCTTTTAGCAAATCTAATAATTGAAGATTATAATATTTTAAAGATTTAAAATGAATTCATCAGTCATAGTATTTCCTGGATCAAACTGTGATAGAGATATTTCAGTAGCTTTAGAAAAATTACAGTTTAAAAATACAATGGTTTGGCATAAAGAGAACTCACTGCCAAAATCAGATCTTATTGTTTTACCTGGTGGTTTTTCTTATGGTGACTATTTAAGATCAGGTGCCATTGCTGGAAAGTCTAATATTTTAAACGAAGTAATAAAAGCTGCAAATAATGGTTGTTTGATACTTGGTATTTGTAATGGTTTTCAAATTCTTACTGAAACCGGCTTACTAAAAGGTGTTTTATTACAAAATGAAAAGCTTAAATTTTTAAGCAAAGATATTTATATAAAAGTGATAGATAACAAAAATAAATTTTGCAACAAATATACTAATGGTCAAGTTTTAAGATTAAATATCGCTCATAATGAAGGAAATTATTTTACGAATTCTAATCATTTAAAAGAACTAGAAGATAAAAATTTAATTGCTTTTAAATACAGTGATAGCAATGGAAATACCGATCTAGAAAACAATCCTAATGGATCATTAAAAAATATAGCTGGAATTTTCAATGAAAAGAAAAATATCTTAGGTATGATGCCACATCCCGAGAGGATGATTGATGATGTTATATCTAATAATGATGGAGTTAACTTATTCACTAGTCTGCTCAACTAATTGAAATGAAAATTACAAATAATATTGTTGAAAAACATGGTTTTAAACCTGATGAATATTCTAAAATAAAAATCTTATTAAAAAGAGAACCGAATCTTTTAGAATTAGGTATTTTTTCAGCTATGTGGAATGAGCACTGCTCATATAAATCTTCTAGAATACATTTAAAAAATTTACCGACCAAGGGAGCGAGGGTAATACAAGGACCTGGAGAAAATGCCGGTGTGATAGATGTTGGAGAAGACGATGCTATAGTTTTTAAAATTGAAAGTCATAATCATCCCTCTTATATTGAACCATACCAAGGAGCTGCTACAGGTGTCGGTGGAATATTAAGAGATGTGTTTACAATGGGCGCTAGGCCGATTGCTCTTTTAAACTCTATTCATTTTGGTTCCCCAGAGCATTTTAAAACCAAAAACTTACTCAATGGTGTTGTCTCAGGGATAGCAGGTTACGGAAACTGTATAGGAGTACCAACTGTTGCAGGTGAAACAAAATTTAACGACACCTATAATGAAAATATTTTAGTAAATGCAATGGCAGTGGGTCATGCAAAAAAAGATAAAATTTTTTATTCTAAAGCTAAAGGGATAAATAAATCAGTTGTTTACGTTGGTTCAAAGACTGGTAGAGATGGTATTCATGGTGCCACAATGGCATCCGCTGAATTTGATGAAAATTCTGAAAAAAAAAAACCAACAGTACAGGTCGGTGATCCTTTTACAGAAAAGTTATTAATGGAAGCTTGTCTTGAACTCATGAAAGGAAATTCAATAATATCAATTCAGGATATGGGTGCAGCAGGCTTAACTTCTTCTAGTGTAGAAATGGCTTTCAAAGGAAACCTTGGAATGGAACTTAATTTAGAAAAAGTACCTTGTAGAGAAGAAAATATGACTCCATATGAAATGATGCTTTCTGAAAGTCAAGAGAGGATGCTTATAATTTTAGAAGATAATAAAGAAAAAGCAGCAAAAAAAATATTTGAAAAATGGAATCTAGATTTTGTAATTATAGGTAAAACAACAGAAAGTAATAATTTAACTTTAAAATATAAAAATGAGTTAGTTGGTGAAATTCCAATTGAAGCTTTATCATCGAAAGCGCCTCTTTATGATAGAAAATGGTCAAAAACTAAATTACCAGAAAAAAAAGTTTCAATTAAAGATTTAAAAAAAGTTAAGTTAGAAGACACTTTGTTAAAGATGTTATCTTCCCCAAATCATTCTAATAAAAGTTGGATAACAGATCAATTTGATCAGATGGTAATGTGTGACACAGTTTTAAAATCCGGCTCAGACTCTGCTATAATCAGAATTCATAAAAAAGAAAAAGCTATAGCTGTGTCTGTAGATTCTTCAGCAAACTATTGTAAGTCACACCCTTTAACAGGTGGTAAACAAATTGTTTGTGAAAATTGGCGAAACATTATTTCTGTAGGTGCAAAACCTATCGCAATTACAAATTGTTTAAATTTTGGAAACCCTGAAGATCCCAAAATAATGGGTGAGTTTGCCGAATGTTTAATAGGTATAAAAGAAGCATGCGAATTTTTAGATTATCCTGTGGTTTCAGGCAATGTATCTCTTTACAACGGTACGAACAAAAAAAATATACACCCGACACCTGTTATAGGAGGAGTTGGCTTAATATCTAAGTTAAAGAAAATTACCAATCACACCTTAAAAAAAGAAGGGAATATTATTTTGCTAATTGGTAAAACTTTTGGTCATTTATCACAAAGTTCTTTTTTTGAAGAAATTTATTCTATCAATGATGGTCCACCTCCTGAAGTAAACCTATTAAATGAAAAAAATAATGGTGAAACTATTCTAAGATTAATTGATAAAAATTTACTTTCATCTGTTCATGACGTTTCCTCTGGAGGAATTATTATTGCATTAGCTGAGATGTCAATTGGATCTAAATATGGTATAAAAATTAATAAACCAAAAAGTTTATCTAATTTGTTTGAATATTTTTATGGAGAGGACCAAGGTAGATATATAGTGGAATTAGAAAAAATAAATTTAATAAAAATTCAAAAAATCCTTAAAGAGAATAATGTTTTTAATGAAATTTTAGGAATTACACAAGATGATTTTTTTGAACTAGAAGGAGAGTTGAAAATAAATATAAAAGATCTATATAATGTAAATAATAAGTGGTATTATAATTATTAATGGCTTTATCAGAAAAAGAAATAAAAGATTTAATCATAAGTTCGATTCCAGATGCTAAAATAGAAATTAAGGATTTAGTAGGTGATAACAATCATTATTCTGCAAAAATTATTTCTAAAGTATTTAACGGCATGTCAAAAATAGAACAGCATAAATTGGTTTATAAGTCTTTAAAAGGAAAAATGGGAAATGAACTTCACGCATTATCTATAACAACAGAAGGAAAATAAATGACAGCGAAAGATAAGATTACAAGTATATTAGAAAAAAATGAAGTTTGTTTATTCATGAAGGGAACCCCTGAAGCTCCACAATGCGGGTTTTCAATGGCTGTTTCAAATCTTTTAAAACACCTCGAAGTTAAATTTACTGGAATTAACGTTCTTGAGGATCAAGAGGTAAGACAGGGAATTAAAGACTTTAGCGATTGGCCAACTATACCACAACTTTATATTAAAAAAGAATTTATTGGTGGTTGTGACATTGTTAAAGAAATGTTTGAAAAAAAAGAACTTAACAAGATTTTAGAAGATAAAAAAATTAATTTTAAAAAGAATTAATTATTTAAATAAGTTTCTCATCTTTTTAGAAAAAAATTTTCTTAAAATAACTATAAGTGAAAATTTTGTGTGTTCATCCTCATTTTTGTCAAATAGATATTCTATGCTATTGTTCCAAATTAATTCTATAACTAAACTTCTTCTAAAAATCTTTTGAAATTTTTTTGCAGTTGACACGGTTAATATTGGTTCAAAATACTGAACCTTATTAGAAATAATTAATCTGTTTTCAATATCATCAAAATCTAATTGCCAAATATGTTCTTTTTTATTTTCAAAAACTAAATTATCTTCCAATTTATTTGGAACTTCTATGTAACCTTTTTTACTAATACGTTGAATTTCTTTAAGAAAGTAATCCAAATCTTTTACATGTTCGATAACATGACTTGTGATTACAAAATCAAATTCATTATCTTTAAATGGAAGTTTGTTTTCATTAATTTTTATAAAATTTTTGTTTTTATAATAAGATGAAAGATCCTGAGCATCCGCAACGGTGTTTGCATAAAAGTTTGCTGTGTATCCACATCCAATATCAAGAATATTCCAGCTTGGATTTTTTTTAAGTAGATTATTGATTTGTGATAGAGAAGTTCTTTTTATCAAAACTAAAATTATCTAGAGTAATATTCAATTACTAAACTTGGTTCCATAATTACAGGATAAGGTACTTCAGCGAATTTTGGAATTCTGATAAGTTTTACAGATTTATTTTTATTGTCGAGCTGTATATATTCGGGCACATCCCTCTCTTTACTTTGAAGTGAACCATCAATTACATTAAGTTTTTTTGATTTTTCTCTTACTTCAATCAAATCGGTTTCTTTAACTAAATAACTGGAAATATTAACTCTCTTTTGATTAACTCTTATATGGCCGTGATTTATAAGTTGTCTCGCGGCAAAAACCGTTGGTGCAAATTTTCCACGATATATGACTGTGTCCAACCTACTTTCTAACAATGCAACTAAATTTTCTGTTGTGTCTCCCCTCTTCGACAAGGCTTTTCTATAAATATTTCTAAACTGTCTTTCATTTATATTTCCGTAATAAGATTTTAATTTTTGTTTGGCTTGTAATTGAATACCATAATCAGTCGGTTTTCCTTTTCTGCCTTGACCATGTTGACCTGGAGGATATGCTCTAGTATTAAATGGGCTTTTTGGTCTACCCCATAGATTACATTTTAATCTTCTGTCTACTTTATGTTTAGATTTTAGTCTTTTTGTCATGTTTGTTGTTCAGCTTTTATAAGACTTGTGGGGCTGTTGTCAATTAAGGTTTAACATTATTTTTAGCCAAAGTGCTCATAATACTAGCCAAAATCCTAAGTTCTTTGTCGTTTGCTTCAAGTCTACAAAATAAGTTATTAATATTCATGTACATTGAGTGCCTTTTCTCTTCTGGTACAAAAAAATTTTTCTTTTCAAGTAAGCCTTTAAGATGATTTATAAAAGACGATAGCTCATTTTTTGAAGCTATTTTGATGTTTTTTGAATTCTTAGTAAATTTGCTAAATTTATAAGATTTAAAAATTTCATAGCAAATAATAGTTAATGAGTGAGAAAGATTGAGAGATTTAAATTTTTTTGAGGTTGGTATTTGCAGTATATAATTTGAAAGAGACAAGTCTTCATTAGACAAACCTGAGGCTTCTGGTCCAAACATTAAACCGTATTTAACATTTTTCTTTGATAAGATAATTTTTGTAAAATTTTCTATGGAGATATGTTTTTTATTAATATCTCTTTTTCTTGCACTTAATGAAAAGACTACATCAAATTCACTTATTGCTTTTAGGGTACTGTCAAAAATTTTTGCTTTTTTAATAATGTCATAGGCACCGACGGAAGTTGCTTTTGCTTTTTGATTTGGCCATTTTTGTTTAGGAGAAACTATATTTAATTTTGAAAAACCAAAATTTTTTATGGACCTGGCGCTGGCACCGATATTTTCACCAATTTGAGGTTTGACTAATATAAAGCCAAATTTATTTTTCATTTAAATTAGCTGGCGCTTTTTCTTTGTACAATTTATAATCCAAGCTATCAATTAAAGCTTTAAAAGATGCCTCAATAATATTTGGAGATACTCCAACTGTAAACCAGCTAATTCCAGATTTATCTGTACTTTCTATTAAAACTCTTGTCGTGGCTTCTGTCCCAGTATTCAAAATTCTAACTTTATAATCTAATAATTTTAAATCTGAGAAAAAATTGTAATACTTTTCAACTTTTTTAAAATTTGATCTTATAGCATTATCTAAAGCGTTAACAGGTCCATTCCCTTCACCATTACATTCGATTTTATTTCCATCTATTAAAAATATTACATTTGCTTTAGTGATAATATTTTTAGATTTAGAAACAGTTACGTTATAACTTTCAACTTTAAGATATTCTGGAACTTTACCTAATAATCTATTGGCTAGTAATTCGAATGAAGCATCAGCACCATCATATGAATAACCACTAAATTCTCTATCTTTTACTTCATCCAGTATTTTTTGAACCTTAGGATCTTTTGGATTAATTTCTATTCCATATCTTTTTAATCTAGATAAAATATTTGATCTCCCTGCTTGATTTGAAACAATAATATTCCTATGATTTCCTACTATTTTAGGATCTATATGTTCGTAAGTTTTAGGATCCTTTTGAACTGCCGAAGCATGAAGCCCACCTTTATGAGAAAAAGCAGATGAACCAACATAAGCACTACTTTTATTTGGTTTTTTATTTAATAGTTCATCTAAAAATCTTGAACATTCAGTCAATGAGGAAAGTTTATCTCGATTTAGATTTATTTCATATTTATCACTAAAAGTTTTTTTTAAAAACAATGTTGGTATAATAGATGTTAAGTTTGCATTACCGCATCTTTCACCCAGACCATTAATCGTACCTTGTATTTGTCGTACACCAGCTAACACAGCAGTTAACGAGTTAGCCACAGCATTCTCAGTATCGTTATGAGCATGTATACCTAAGTTTTTTCCAGGAATTGCTTGAGAAACATTAGATACAATTTCGCCTATCTCATTAGGTAGAGTTCCACCATTAGTGTCACACAATATGATCCATCTCGCTCCTTCGTCATAAGCTTGTTTGAGACAATCTAAAGCATAGTTTGGATTTGCTTTATATCCATCAAAAAAATGCTCGGCATCAAATAAAAATTCTTTTTTGTTTTTTACAAAATGTTTGGCCGTTTCTTTAATATTCAATAAATTTTCTTTATTTTCAATTCCTAAAGCAATCTTGACTTGAAAGTCCCAAGTTTTTCCAACTATGCATACGGCAGAACAGTTTGCGTTTACCAAAGAGGCTAAACTGGGATCGTTATCCGCACTACGACCATTTTTTTTTGTCATACCAAACGCAGTAAAAATACTTTTTTTAAATTTTGGTGGTTTTGAAAAAAATTCATCGTCAACTGGATTTGCACCAGGCCATCCACCTTCAATGTAGTCTACTCCAATGTCTGAAAGTATTTTCGAAACTTTTATTTTATCAGCAACGGTAAAATCAACACCTTGGGTTTGAGCTCCGTCTCGTAGTGTTGTGTCAAAAATATATAATTTATCTTTACTCATTTGTATTTCCAGTTTGTTTTACCTTTTTTATCCTCAATTACAATTCCATTATTCAATAATTCATCTCTTATCTCATCTGCAAGTTTAAAATCTTCATTTTTTCTAGCTTTTATTCTTTCATTTATTTTTTCTATAATAGTTTCCTCAGAAATTTTATGTTTACTTTTTTTAAAATTATTCCACTCAGTTTTATCTAGGTCGAATAACCCTATTAAACGACAAGCAATATTAAATAAATTTTTACTTTTACCGTCTCCTTTAAGAGCCTCATTATAAAGTTCATGAATCTTAGCTATAAATCCTGGTGTATTTAAATCGTCAAATAAAGTTTGACTTATAGTTGAGGCATCATCATCGTTAGGTTCCTCATAAAGATTATACCATTTATCAATTATTTTATTTTGATTCATCAAAAGTTCATCGTTCCAATCTAATGGTTGACTATAATGAGCGCTTAAAAGTGATAATCTAACAACTTGTCCGGAGTATTTTTTTACAGCCTCAGAAATAGTAATTATATTACCTAAGGATTTAGACATTTTCTCTTTGTTTATTGTCACAAAACCATTGTGTACCCAGTAATTGGCTAAGTTATTAGTTGAGTTATTACAACACGATTGAGCTATTTCATTTTCATGGTGTGGAAAAATTAAATCTAAACCCCCGCCATGTATATCAAAAATTTTTCCAAGATATTTTTCGCTCATTACTGAACATTCTAAATGCCAGCCGGGCCTACCTCTACCCCATGGAGATACCCAACCCGGATCTTCATTTTGAGATGGTTTCCACAATACAAAATCCATCTGGTTTTTCTTTAAGTTAGATTCTTCAATTCTCACACCTGATTTTAACTCTTCTAAGTTTTTATTAGAAAGTTTTCCATAACCCTTAAAAGAAGAAACTGAAAAAAAAATATGCCCTTTAATCTCATACGCAAAATTTTTATTAATTAAAGAAGTTATCATTTCAATCATATCAATGATGTGCTCTGTAGCTCTCGGTTCCACTGTCGGCTTCAAGCAGTTTAAATTTATACAATTTTTATGAAATACATTTATTACATCTCTTGTAATTTCTTTAATAGGTAGATTTTTTTTTTTTGATATATTAATAATTTTATCATCAACATCAGTAATGTTCCTGACGTATTTCACATTTTCACCGTATGTTATTTTCAAAACTCTAAATAAAATATCAAAAACAATTAAAGTTCTTGCATTTCCTACATGCGGGACATCATAAACAGTTGGTCCACACGCATACATACTTATATTTTTTAAATTTATAGGTTTAAATAATTCTTTTTTTCTTGTTAAAGAGTTGGTTAATTTAAGATTATTCGTCATTAAATTTACATACTGGTATAGGATTCATTTTATGAAGATTTTTTTTCCTAATCTCTAAATATTTTTTATGATTAGTATCATTTTTATCCACCATTGCTTTTTCAAGCTCTAAGTAAGACATTCCTAGTTGTTCTCTATCATTACGGCCATCATTCCATAAACCATCTGTTGGTTCTGCATCAATTATTTCTTTTAAAACTCCAAGATGTCTACCTAAATCCCAGACATGTGTTTTTTTACAATCAGCTATAGGAGAAATATCAACACCACCATCTCCATATTTTGTATAAAAGCCAACTCCGAAGTCTTCAATTTTATTTCCTGTTCCAACTACAATTCCTGAGTTTGAAGACGCTACTTGATATAGTGTTGACATTCTTAGCCTTGCTCTAGAATTAGCTAATCCATGTTCATTATCAAAGTTATTTAATGTTTCTTTAAATGAGTTAAATAAGTTTTCCATTTCTATTAATTTAAATTCAACATTTTTAAATTTTGATTTAAGCCATTCACCGTGCTTTATACTAAGATCATGTTGTGATTTTATTTGTTTAATTGGCATGCTCAAAACAATTGTTTTTCTACCTGTCAACGCACAAAGAGTACTAACCACTGAAGAATCTATACCTCCTGAAATTCCAACAATTAATGATTTTGGAGAAAAAGATGTTTTATCACAGTATTCACTTATCCATTTTTTTATAATTTCTGCTCTTTTTTCTACTTTCATAATAAAAACACTCTTTTCCTTTTTCAGGATTCTGTCTTAATAATTATATAATAATTATTAAGAAGCTGCTTGAATATTATTTTTTGAATATTGTGAATTTTTCTTTATTTCTTCCGAGATTAAAAAAGCCAATTCTAAAGCTTGGCTAGCATTTAATCTTGGGTCACAATGCGTTCTATATCTATTCTGCAAATCATCATCAGATATTTTTTGAGCGCCTCCAGTGCACTCAGTTACATCTTGACCTGTCATTTCAACATGTAGTCCACCAGCATATGTTCCTTCAGACTGATGAATAGCAAAAACATCTTTTACTTCTTTTAATACGTTGTCAAAAGGTCTTGTTTTAAAACCTGTCGCAGCCTTAATGGTGTTTCCATGCATAGGATCACATGACCAAACAACTTTTAATCCTTCTTTTTTAACAGCTCTAATTAATTTGGGTAAAAATTTGTTAGCACTATCGTGTCCAAATCTTGAAATTAAAGTTAATCTACCAGGTTCATTTTCAGGATTTAAAATGTTGCAGAGTTCAATTAATTCATCTGGTTTTAGAGATGGTCCACATTTTAAACCTATTGGATTTTTAATTCCTCGACAAAACTCAACATGAGCTCCATCAGGCTGTCTAGTTCTATCTCCAACCCAGACAAAATGTGCAGAAGTATCATGATACTCACCTGTAGTAGAATCGATTCTTGTCATCGCCTCTTCAAATGGTAATAAAAGAGCTTCATGCGATGTGTAAAAATTTACTGTTCTTAATCTTCTATTAGTATCTGGATTAATACCGCACGCTTCCATAAAAGAAAGCGCATCACTTATTTTTTCTTCTATTTCTTTATATTTGCCTTTAGTTTTTTCATTAATAAAACCTAAGTTCCATAAATGAACTTGTCTTAAATCAGCAAAACCACCTTGTGAAAATGCTCTAATTAAATTTAAAGTAGACGCAGATTGAGAGTAAGCTCTGAATAATCTTTTTGGATCTGGTATTCTCGAATTTTCAGTAAACTCTGTGCCATTAATATTATCTCCCAAGTAACTTGGTAACTCTTTATCACCTTTCTTTTCCATAGGTGAACTTCTTGGTTTTGAAAATTGACCAGCAATTCTTCCAACTTTTACAACTGGCATTGATGCTGAGTATGTTAAGACTAAAGACATTTGTAAAATAGCTTTTAAGGTATCTCTAATATTATCTGGATGAAATTCCGCAAAACTCTC
>MDTF01010331.1_pt1 | contig 12711 bp, 12 predicted proteins | sample 811191 | NCBI WGS metagenome assembly MDTF01 (sample SAMN05326649, study PRJNA326480) | marine metagenome | isolation source: seawater | place: Southern Ocean | collected 2011
CCTCTAAAATAGCAGGAGAAGTGAAAAACTTCGACCCGTTATTATATTTAAATCCTAAAGATGCTAGAAGAATGGATACATTTATCCAATTTGGATTGGTCGCAGGAATTGAGGCATTTAAGGATTCGGGAATAGTTGTAACTGAAGAAAATGAAGATAGAATTGGCGTATCAATTGGCTCAGGGATAGGTGGTATAAATCTGATTGAATCAACAAGTGATCTATTTGACAATGGTGGACCAAGGAAGGTATCACCTTTTTTTATACCCGGAACAATTATAAATATGATTTCAGGTAATCTTTCGATTATTTACGGCCTAAAAGGCCCTAATGTTGCAATTGTTACAGCCTGTACAACAGGAACTCATTCAATTGGAGATGCCGCTAGGATGATTGAATATGGCGATGCAGATGCTATGGTTGCAGGAGGTTCGGAAGCAGCAATTACAGAGCTTTCAGTAGCAGGATTTTCATCTGCTAAAGCATTATCTTCTAGGAATGAAGATCCATCTACTGCTTCGCGGCCATGGGATGTTGATAGAGATGGATTTGTAATTGGAGAGGGTGCTGGCGTTATGGTTCTTGAAGAGTATGAGCATGCTATGAAAAGAGGGGCGAAGATCTACTGTGAATTATCAGGATATGGAATGAGTGCAGATGCTTATCATATAACTGCGCCAAGTATAGATGGACCCAAAAGATCAATGCTAAATGCATTAAAAAATGCTGGCATTAATGCCGACCAAATTCAGTATATAAATGCACACGGTACATCAACTCCGCTAGGCGACTTGAATGAAACTAACGCAATAAAAGAAACATTTGGCGACAATGCTGCTAAATTGGTTGTAAATTCAACAAAATCAATGACTGGTCACTTACTTGGTGGTGCTGGAGGTATCGAGTCTGTATTTACGGCACTGGCAATTCATGAGCAAATTTCACCTCCAACTATAAATATTTTTAACCAAGACCCTGAATGTGACCTTGATTTTTGTGCCAATGAGGCTAGAGAAATGAAAATTGAAGCTGCGCTAAAGAATAACTTTGGTTTTGGTGGAACTAATGGAAGTCTTGTATTTAAAAGAGTCTAACCAATAAATTTTGCTGTCTAATAAATTTTTAATTAATGGAAAAAAATCATTAGGACTTAATCCTTTTGACAGAGGTTTGGCGTTTGGAGATGGCGTATTTAGAACTATGAAAATACAAAATGGTGTGCCTAAATACTGGAAATACCATTATGAAATATTAAGCCATGATGCAAAATCGATTCAGATAGATATACCTAGCAGCAGAATTTTATTAAACGATATTAAGAAATTATTTTCTGAGTCTGGTAATTTCATTGGGAAATTTATAATCACCCGAGGTGTGTCTGGTCGTGGGTATCAATTTAAAAAAAATATTAGGTGCACTCGAGTCTTACTTAAAAATAAATTTACACCTATTCAAAAAGAAATAGCTGTTGAGGGTGTTTGTTTGAAGGTATGCAAGCAAAGACTTTCTAAAAATTCTATACTCCCCAGTATTAAACATTTAAATAGGCTAGAAAACGTTTTAGCAAAGATGGAGTTAGAGAAAAATTTTTTTGATGGAATTTTATTGGATAGTGACGGCCATGTAAATGAATGTATTAGCAGTACAATTATTATGAGAGTTGGAGATACTTTATATTTTCCTAGCCAACATGGAGCTGGCGTCTCTGGCGTTACAAAAAAAATTATTATGGACAATATAAAGTATTTAGGGTTTAAAATAAAAATTAAGGAAATTTTATTAGAAGAGTTAAAGAAATCAGATGAGGTGGTTATTACAAATTCTATAATAGGAGCCATCCCAATTCGTAAAATTAATAATAAAAAATGGAAATCTTTTAAATTAGCATATGACATTAATAAAATTTTTGAATTTATCTCGTAGTATTAATTTGGTTAAGAAAAGAAAATTTTTTATAATTTTTTTAATCTTATTGGTATGGTTTTTTAGCTATTTTTTTATCCCATTAAACGTATCGGAGAAAAATGCTACATTCGAAATAGATTCAGGAAAAAACCTTGGTCAAATTACTGACCAGTTAATAGAAATGAAAGTACTAAAAGATTCATTTCGGTTTAAATTTGTTACTCATATTTTTGGTAAAGCAGAAAGCCTTAAGCGAGGACACTATAAGCTCGAAAAATCAATAACTCCTTACGAACTTTTGAAAGTACTTGCAGACGGGCGAGAAGCACTCTACTCAATTAGATTTATTGAAGGAAAAACATTTAGTGATTTAATCCTAGAATTAAAAAGTAATAAACATATTAAGCATGAAATTATCTCTTATAAGGAAAAAGATATTCTGGATAGCATCTCTGCGGAAGAACCAACAGCAGAAGGTATTTTCTTTCCTGATAGCTATTATTTTTATAAAAATACTTCAGATTTAGAAATTTTAAAGAATTCCTATAAAGTAATGAAAGATAAAATAAAGTATCTATGGGATAACCGTGCATTAGATCTCCCATATAAAAATATGTATGAGGTGCTTATTATGGCATCTATTATTGAAAAAGAAATCAGCATTAAAGCTGAGGCCCCAATGGTTGCTGGAGTTTTTGTTAATAGGTTGAATATTAATATGCCCCTTCAAAGTGACCCAACTGTTATTTATGGAATGAGACATCGCTATGACGGTAATATCCGAAAATCAGATTTACGTGAGGTTAATAAGTACAACACATACACACGAAGAGGGCTTCCACCATCTCCTATTTCCACCCCGAGCTTAAATTCAATAATTGCAGCCTTTAATCCAGAAAAGACTGACGCACTTTATTTTGTTGCCAAAGGAGATCGAACGCATCATTTTTCAAAGACCTTATCTGAGCATAATAGTGCAGTAAGAAAGTATCAAAGAAAATGAGTAAGGCTAAGTTTATTACTTTGGAGGGGGTCGATGGAGCAGGTAAAAGTACACATATAGACTTTATAAAATCATATTTTGAATCAAATTCACTTGAATATATAGTAACTCGTGAGCCTGGTGGGACAAATACAGGAGAAAAAATTCGAGAAATATTACTTAACGACGAAATATTACCAATTACTGAATCTTTATTGATGTTTGCTGCGCGTTACGAACATCTTTCACTTTTAATTCAGCCTAACCTCAGAGCTGGAGTAACAGTTATTAGTGACCGGTTTACCGATGCAAGTTATGCTTATCAAAGTGGAGGTAAGGGAGTAGATGCTTCAATTATAGATCAACTTAAAACTATTACTCATGGTGATTTGGAACCAGACCTTACGATACTCTTTGACCTTCCGGTTGAAGTGAGTATAGAAAGGCTAAACAATACAAGAGTTTTAGATCGATTTGAAAAGCAAAACTATGAATTCCACCAAAAAGTCAGAAAAATGTACCTAAAAATTGCAAGTGAAAACAAGGATCGTTTCTGTATTATCGACAGTACTAAGAGTATCAATGATATTCAGGATGAGATTACAAAAATTCTGGATATAAATATAGAATGAATATATATCCATGGCATCAGAGTAACTGGGATAACCTCTTTGCTGACACCGAGAGATTTCCACATGGAGTGATACTTCATGGGCCATGCGATTCAGGAATAAATGACTTTGCGTCTATTATCAGTAAAAAATTAATTTGTAATAAATCTAACGAAGCTGTTTGCTATTGTGGAAGCTGTCAAAATTGTTCTTGGTTTGATTCTCAATCTCACCCTGATTTTCTTCCAGTTAACCATAGCTCTCTCGAAGAAAAAAAGGCTATTATTAAGGTAGAGTCAATAAGAGAGCTTAAAGATTTTTTTGAGCTTAGCCCTCATCAAAGAAATGGTAAAAAAGTTTCAGTAATTTATGATGCACATCAAATGAATAGGTGGGCTTCAAATGCCCTCTTAAAAATCTTAGAAGAACCTCCTAGCGACTCGGTGATTATATTAACTACTTCTAACTTAAGTAGTTTACTTCCAACAATAAAGAGCCGCTCCAGACTTGAAGCCTTCTCTAAGCCCACATTTATTGAGGCTACTAACTTTCTAAAAAGTATTAATAAGGATGATCTAAGACCTTTTTTACAACTTTATAGCGGTAATCCCTTAGCTCTGATTAGTGACCACGAAAACCACCCTTTGTTAATTGAGATTATTAGTTCTCTAAAACAAGGAAAAAAATTTAATTTATCTGATATTGATGGGCGATGGTTCTCTAATGGATTATTATGGCTCATCAATGTTCTTCAAAAATGGTCATACGATATACTTTTGTCAAAATTAACTAATCAGCAATATTATTTTCCTAATGAAGTGGTAGTAATTAATCAGCTTGCTAAAAACTCTAAAATACCAGCATTACTTAAATTTCAGAAAATGCTAATTGATGTAAAACTATATGCAACATCTCCGGTCAATAAAGAAGTTAATCTTGATATAATCTTCATTAATTATCGAAAAATTTTTATTTAATACTTATATGTTTATTGATTCTCACTGCCATATTAATTTCCCGGAACTGCGTGATAATATTAAATCTATATTAGAGAATATGGATACTAGTAAAATAACTAACGCCCTCTGCGTTAGCGTTACTCTTGATGATTTTCCTGGGGTACTAGAGCTCGCTGAACAATATGATAATATTTTTGCCTCAGTCGGCGTCCATCCAGATTACGAAGACATTAATGAGCCTACAGTTGAACAGCTTGTAACATTATCAAACAATACTAATGTAGTAGCTATCGGGGAGACAGGGTTAGATTATTTTAGGCTTAAAGGAGATCTGTCTTGGCAAAGAGAGAGATTTAGAGTTCACATCAGATCTGCAATTCAATCTGGTCTTCCACTCATTATTCATACAAGAAGTGCTCAAGAAGACACTATAAGTATTATGAAGGATGAGGGGGCTAATATTGCTGGAGGTGTTATGCATTGCTTTACTGAATCCTACGATATGGCAAAGAAAGCAATTGATCAGAATTTTTATATTTCATTTTCAGGAATTATTACATTTAAAAATGCACAAGATCTTCGGGATACCGTAAAAAAAGTCCCAATGGATCGTATTTTGATTGAAACAGATTCGCCTTACTTAGCGCCAGTCCCTAATAGGGGAAAAACAAATGAGCCATCCAATGTATTATTTGTGGCTGAAAAAATTGCTGAGATTAAAAATTTATCAATTGAAGAGGTTGCAGCAACTACAACTAAAAATTTTAAAACACTTTTTACTAAATGTCATTTAAGTTAACCATTCTTGGTTCGGGCTCCAGTGCCGGAACTCCAGTTGTTGGGTGTTTATGTAAAACCTGTTTATCGACTAACCCTAAAAACAACCGTACTCGCTGTTCCAGTTTGATTACCTTAGATAATGGAAAGAATATATTAATTGATACTAGTCCAGACCTTAGGCAACAATCATTAAGGGAGGGTATTAGAGAGATTAATGCAGTATTGTTTACGCATATTCATGCTGATCATTGTCATGGTATCGATGACCTTAGAGCTTTTTGCCAAATCAATAAAAAACAAATACCTATCTATGGAAATGAAGAGGTTATTGAGCAGCTAAAACTTAAATTTAATTATGCAATAGCCGAGCCAAATGGATTTTGGGACAAGCCAGTCCTTAGCGCAAACATCATTGATTCTCCAATTAATATATTTAATATAAAAATAATTCCTGTGCCAGTTTTTCATGGTAAGAGTTTGATTAATGGATATCGCATTGGGAACATGGCTTACATTACAGATGTCTCAGAAATCCCTGATAAATCGTTGGAACTTTTGACTGGTTTAGATGTTCTACTTCTTGATTGCTTAAGACATGAGCCGCATTATACGCATTTTGGTTTTGACCAAAGTATCGAAATGGCTAAGAAAATTAATGCCAAGGAAACACACTTAATTCATATGACACATAGTTTTGAGTATGAGGACCTTAAAAATAAACTGCCAAAATCTGTATATGCAGGCTACGATGGTTTAGAATTAGTAGTTAATTAAAATAATAGGAAATGTATGTATAAAAAAATAAAGTCGTCATTAATAATTCTCAGTATAGTATGTTTTTCATTAAGTACTATGGCCGAATCTAAAAGAACATTTACCGAGGATGAGTTCATTTCAGTTTTTAGTGGAAAACCAAAAGCTAGAGTTGTAAAGTATCTTGGCGAACCTGATAAACAAGAAATAGCTATTAAACCAAAAGGTGCTAGTTCCGTCCTCGGTAGACCTACGACTGATAAATCAAGACCAGGCAAAAAAGACAAGGTTGAAATGTGGTACTACAGTAGTCTTGTTGAATATTCTCCGAAAAAACTCTACAAAAGAGTGGAATTAACACTAATTAATGATCGAGTCGTTAATATTGCTTTTTTTAATCAATAGAGCCTGCGGCTGTAATATTCATACCACCATCGACATAAGTAATTTCACCTGTTATTCCTGAGGCTAGGTCACTGCATAAAAAGGCTGCTGCGTTTCCAACCTCATTAATGGTGACATTTCTCTTAAGAGCTGAATGTCGTTCGTTAAAGTTATACATTTTATCAAAATTTGCAATACCTGACGCTGCGAGTGTTTTTATTGGGCCGGCAGAGACAGCGTTTACTCTCATACCTTTCCTACCAAGACTGTGCGACATGTACCTTACATTAGCTTCTAAGCTTGCCTTGGCTAACCCCATAACATTATAATTAGGCATTGTTCTCTCAGCTCCTAGGTAACTTAATGTTAATAAGCTTGCATTAGGGTTTAGGTATGGGATAGCAGCTTTTGCTAGGGCTGTGAAGCTATATGAGCTAATATCATGCGCAATTTTAAAGTTTTCTCTTGTTGTTTGTTCAACAAAGTCCCCAGACAAAGCCTCTTTGGGAACAAAAGCAATCGAGTGAACCAAGCTGTCAAATGTCTTCCAGTGTTTACTAAGCTTTGGAAATAATTCGTTAATTTGATTGTCGCTTGATACGTCGCATGGAACTACAATCTTTGAGCCGAAGTTGCTAGCTAATTTCTCAACTCGCCCTTGATGTTTTTCCATCTGGTATGTGAAAGCTAATTCAGCACCTTGAGCTTTCATAGCTGATGCAACACCATAAGCAATTGATCTATCACTTAACAAGCCAAGGATTAAAATTTTTTTATTTTTTAAAAAACTCATTATTAAATTCCTAATTATTTATTTTTTGGGTCCAGAATATCCCTAAGACCTTCACCCAGCAAATTATAGCCTAACACCGTCAATAAAATAGCCAATCCTGGAAATAATGATAGCCACCAAGCAAATTGAATATATTCTTTTCCATCTGTGAGTATATTTCCCCATGACGCAGTTGGTGCTTGAACACCTAACCCTAAAAAACTCAATCCTGATTCAACAAGAACTGCACTTGCGATTCCCAGTACTGAGCTAACAATTATTGGAGTCATGCTATTGGGCAGCAAATGCAATAAGATTATTTTTATATCTGAAGAGCCCATTGCCTCAGAGGCCATCACATATTCACGCCCTCTTAAACTTAAAAATTCTGCCCTTACTAGACGCGTAACTCCCATCCATGAGGTTAATCCAATAACAATCATAATATTCCATATAGATGGGGTTAAAAAAGCGATAACGGCTAATATTAGAAAAAATGAAGGTATAGATAACACCACATCGACAATTCTCATAATGAATGAGTCAACCCAGCCCCGATAAAAGCCAGCAATTGAACCCAATATAATGCCTATGCCTGTGGATATGCCTACTGCTACAAAACCAACAAGCAATGAAATTTGTGCTCCATAAAGCATCCTAGAAAAAACATCTCTGCCAAGACCGTCGGTTCCCATGATATGAGTATATGATGGAGCAATAAGAATTGACTCAATATCAATAAAATTAGGATCATACGGGGAAATAATAGGGGCAAGAATTGCTGCGAGCAGGACGGTTGTGATTATAATTAACCCTGCCAGCGCTAAGGAATTCCCAATAAATCTTTTCATTATTTTGTGATTCCTTTCCTAATTCTTGGGTCAGCCCAAGCATAACCTAAGTCAGCAATTAAATTTCCTATTAATGTTAAAACTGATCCAATTGTCAAAATCCCCATAATTACTGGGAAATCTCTCATTAATACCGAATCATAAAATAACTTTCCCATTCCAGGGATGGCAAATATTGACTCAGAAATTACTGAGCCACCTATTAGACCGGGTATTGATAATCCAATTATGGTAATCAATGGAAGGATTGCATTTTTAAGCGCATGTACAAACACTATTTTTTTTTCATTAAGACCTTTTGATCTTGCTGTTGTAATAAAGTCCTGATTTAATATTTCTAACATGCCATTTCTGACATAAAGAGATATTCCTGCGAGTCCGCTTAAGGATGATACAAATACTGGTAATAATAAGTGCTTCATTAGGTCTGTAAATTGGCCAAATAAACTTAGGTTTTCATAATTCAAGCTATGTAAACCAGAGATTGGTAACCATTGATTGCTAACTCCAGTCCAGTACATCAATAAAAGGGCTAACCAAAATCCAGGAATTGCAAAACCAATGAATACAAAAAGAGTGATTGATTTATCTACCCAGCTATTTTGTTTTACTGCAGATAGCGTGCCCAATATTATCGAGATGGAAAAGATTACTGTAATCCCAAGTAAATTTATAAGGAGAGTAATTGGGAGGGCTTCCTGGATTAATCCTTTTGTTATATTTCCATTCCTATCTTTTGATTCCCACAGAACTGGTCTTTGGTGTGATGCAAAAGAATTTCCAAAATCTAGCTGAGATATCCGCTTTATCCATAAACCATATTGAATGATAACTGGTTTATCTAAATTATAAATTTCCCTTAATTTCTGTCTTGATTCTTCGGAAGCCTTTGGATTAAAGGACGCCTCTGTCGATGTAACATCACCTGGAGCTAAGTGCATTATAAAAAATGATATAAGACTAATTCCTATTAACATAGGCAACATCCATAAAATTCTTTTTATTAAGTAAGTAATCATTTAAATATCCGAAATTTCATTTCTTCTAAGAATTTTTGGAATAAACCAGTCATAGCTATTATGGTATATACCAGCCGGAGGTGAGGGCTCTTTAATTCCTTTAATTCTATTATTTATAGCTGATAGTCCGTAGCCTGCATAAAGATAAACAATAGGAGAGTCGTCAAGTAATATATCCGAAAATTCATGGTATATTTTTTCTCTTTTGGTTATATCTAATTCCAAACGACCCCTTTCCAATAGGCTGTCTACTCTTTCATTTTCGTACCCCAGAAAATTAAATTGACCGGGCCCTTGTTGAGTTGAATGCCAAATATTATATTGATCGGGGTCGAGGGATAGACTCCAGCCTAAAACAACAACATCAAAGTCACCCGTTTTGATAAATTGATTAATAAAGCTAGCCCATTCGATGACCCTAATCGAGACATCAACCCCAATTTCTTTTAATCGCCTTTGGATTATTACAGCTGTCATTTCTCGTTGCTTGTTCTGGTTAGTTAAAATTTCAAAGCGAAGCAACTCACCATTCTTTTCTAGCAAACCATCTTTATTTTTTTTATATCCTGCCTCATTCAATAAAGCCAAAGCTTTTTTACTATTATATGGGTAAGGCTTTAATTTAGTATTGTTCCATCTTGTTCCAGGTTTGTATGGGCTTGATAATGGCTCCCCAAGACCAAGTAGAACTCCTTTTATAATCTCATCTTTGTCAATCGCGAAGTTTAATGCTCTTCTAACACGCTTATCATTAAAGGGCTCTTTTTTAAGATTAAAGCCAAGATAGGTATACCCATTTCCTAATTCTTTATAGAGACTAATTTTGTCACGTAAATCTTTCCTGCTAGGAAAAACTCTCTGAAATTGTATAGGATTGATATTCATTAAATCAATATTATCTGCAGTTAATTCCAAGAACTGTGACGATGTATCAGGAATAATTCTAGAGATCAAATTTTCAATATTTGCTTTCCCGTTAATGCTTAGAGAATTACGTGTTAAAGAGACCTGTTGTCCACTTTTCCAGCTTTCAAGTTTATAGTAATTGGAACCAATAGGATTTCTTGAGAAGTAAGTACTGTTAACATCTTCATTCTTTAGTAGATGCTCTGGGAGTATATGAAGTGCTGTCCACGTATCAAGGGCAGGGGCATAACTTTCCTCGTAAGTTACCCTAAAAGTGTATGGATCTGGTGTCGAAGCTTTTTTTACTAATTGATAATCTGAAGCATAAGGTGTTCTGGTATTTGGATCGGTAACTAATTTCCATGTAAACATTACATCATTGCTTGTTAATTTCTCACCGTCAGCCCAGAATAAACCTTCTCTGATTTTAAATGTTATTGTTTTTTGATCTTTTGAGATACTCCAACTTTCAGCAATTTCAGGCGCGTAATTAAGAGAGTCATCATATTTTATTAGGGAGTTAAAAATATTATTTGCAATAGCTGAGGATGCAGAATCCCCAGCAATCATGGCAATTAAATTACTGGGCTCACCAGTCATAGCATTAATAAGCCTACCCCCATCTTCTTTATTGTAATACCTCTGATAATCTAACTGAACAGATTTATCTTGTGTACAACTAATGAAGAAAAAGCACAAAAAGAGTAGGAAGAAATGCTGATTTATATTTTTATAATACATATTACTTGGGAATATCTAAAGTACTACCTGTGATTATCTTTGTTGTCTTTAGTTCGTTAAATTCCATTAAATCTCTGACAGACATTTCATAATCATCTGCAATATGGCTTAAAGTTTCTCCTGAGGTAATGTGATGAGTAACAATTGATGAATAATTAAATAGGCTATCTTTATTAGGCGGAAATTTTGTTTTTAAGGAATCTCCAGAGGGAATAAGGACAATACTGTTCCTTCTGAATTTTTTTCTAGAGCTAATTTGGTTAACCTGAGCCAAAAGCTTCGTATTCACACCAAATTTTTTTGCAACTTGATAGACTTTCTCACCAGGCTTTGGCTTATATGTTTTCCAACTAACAAGAGGTTTGTCGTAAATAGCCATATTGTTATGAAAGGTTTGAATTGCGTTTATAGGCAGTAAAACTTCTTGAGAGTAATGCTCAGATCTCATAAGTGGCCTTTTATGTTGAGCATTTAATAGTTGAAATTCCTCCATTGGTATTTCTGCAAATTCTGCAATTAGATCAGTATCAATTTCTTTAGGAAGTGAAATTGAAGCAAAATAGGGCTTATCTGCAATGTCACTTATGTAAAGGTTATATTTTTCTGGATTGCTAAGAATATTTTTTATGGCTAATAATTTCGGAACATAATTTCTTGTTTCTCTTGGGAGTCTAATATTGTAATAGTCTGTGGGTCGTTTAAGTTTTTTATTTCTTTTAATGGATCTTCCAACTCGACCCTCTCCAGCATTATATGCTGCCAAAGCTAATTCCCATGACCCAAACATTCCATGCAGTTTTTCGAGATAATCAAGTGCTGCTGTCGTGGAATTAATAACATTCCTTCTATCATCTCTCCACCAGTTTTGTTTTAATCCATAAACTTTACCTGTTGATGGAATAAATTGCCACATACCCATCGCCTTCATTCTAGACTTTGCTAATGGATTATATGCACTTTCAATCATTGGAAGTAACGCAATCTCAGTTGGCATTCCGCGTAATTGAACTTGCTCTAAAACATGAAATAAATATTTTTCTGACCTAGTAAGCATTCTGTCGATATATTCAGGCCTTTCTTTATACCATTTTTCATATTTCCTAATTGCTTTTTTTGCTTTTTTGGATGGTTTAGATTTAAAAGCAAACCCATCTTTTAATCTAGGCCAAATACTTTTCGGCTGTGAAGAAATAATTTGGTTACTAATTCCAACTTGAGAGTCAATTAATTTAGTTTCAATAGCTGAGCTATTTATTATTGTTATTTTATCTCCAAGCACATTAGTTAGTGACCATGATGAATGGGGAAGAAGGAAGATTAATGAGATAACAAAAAAACGAATAATCATTCTAAAATGCATCTTTTCGGTCTCTAATTTCTCTAAATTCATCACTATTTTTAGCCCTAAGGAATGGATTGGTCGCAAGCTCTTCTGAAAGTATTGATGGTAACGTTAAATTTTTATTTATTGTTCTATTATAGCGTGCAGATAAGTCTAGATTATCAATTTCTTCTGTCATAGCAAACCTTATATTATTTAATGTATATTCATGACCGCAATAAATTTTTGTTGAAACCCTAAGACTTTTAATTTTCTGAAGGGAGTTAAACATTTGTTCTGGTGTCCCCTCGAATAATTTTCCACAACCACAGCCAAACAATGTATCTCCACAGAATATTCTTTCTGAGTCGAGGTATGCAACATGATCTAGAGTATGTCCAGGTATCTCAATTACTTTATATTTTAGTTGTGAATTATTCATTACAAGAATATCATTTTCTTGGACTGATTTATAAGGAAAATCAAACTTACTTTTAGCTGGGCCATAAACTATAAGATTAGGGTAGTAGTCTCTAAGCTTTTTTACTCCATCAACATGATCGTAATGTTTGTGTGTTATTAATATTGCCTCAGGCTTTATATTATTATCTTTAATAAAATCGATAACTTGAGATGATTCTCCTGGATCTACTATTACGGCAAAGTTATTTCGACTAATAACCCAAATATAGTTATCTTTGAAGGCCTTTATTGGTAATATAGTAGA
>MDTF01011376.1_pt1 | contig 12709 bp, 11 predicted proteins | sample 811191 | NCBI WGS metagenome assembly MDTF01 (sample SAMN05326649, study PRJNA326480) | marine metagenome | isolation source: seawater | place: Southern Ocean | collected 2011
ATTCAACCTACTAGGTACTAAAAAGTCTCTAGCTCCTTCTGGACTTGAAGATGTTAGTATGGGTGTTTGAAATTCTAAAAATCCAAGTTTAAACATTTCATTCCTGATAAATGAAATAACTTTTGATCTTAAGATAATATTATCATGAATTTTTTTTCTCCTTAAATCTAAAAACCTATATTTAAGTCTAATTTCTTCAGCATATTCTTGATCACTAAATACTGGCATTGGTAGTTCTTTACATGAGCCAAGTAATTCAAATTTATCAATATTAACTTCTATCTCCCCTGTTTGTAGTTCGGTATTAATGGTATCATCACTTCTCTCAACAACTTTTCCATTAATCTTAATTACACTCTCTAACTGGAGTTTCTCTAATAACTTAAAACTCTCATTACTTTTATCAATAATGCATTGTGTTATTCCGTAATTATCTCTTAGGTCAATAAATAAAAGATTTCCATGATTTCTTTTTTTATTAATCCATCCAGATAATACAATTTCTTGTCCACTGTTATTTTTACTTAATTCATTACACTTATGTGTTCTATACTTATTCACTTATTCCTCTAATGCTTCGTTAATAATCTTAAAATCAATAGATTTTTTCTTTTTTAAACTAATCTTGTCAATTTTATATATGAATTCAAATATTTTGCCATACGATCTCTCAACTCTTTTAATTATAAAATCAATCAATTTTTTATCTAAAGTAATCTGTCTATCAGATAAGTTTTTAAGTATTAACGCAAACATCAATTCATCATCAGGGTTTTCAATTTTTGCTAAAAGACAGTTTTTTGTTCTAGATTTAAGATCTTTAAGCTTAAAATTAATTATTGATACTGGTTCTGAAGATGTAATTATCAAAAATTTATTATCTTGATCAATGATATTAAAGAGACTGTAGATTAGTTTCTCATTAACTTTTAAATTTAAATTTTCCAAAACAATATTTTGATAAGGCTTAATTGTTTTTAAAGTCTCATCATTAAGTAAATTTGATTCAATCTTAATTCCATCAAATTTTTTTAAAAAAATATTAGTTAAATGAGTTTTTCCAGAAAATTTCTCTCCACTTATATTTAAAAAGTTTTTTTCCCATTTTGGCCAATTATTTATTATTTCAAAGGGATAAAAATTACTTTTTCCAACGTAAAAATCATCATCTCTAAAATTTTGTTCATAGTCAAAATCTAACAATAATTGATTTAAACTTTTCACTTAACTACCCAAACATTATTTTTCATCACTAGAATAAAATTTCTATTAGTCATATCATTTAAAAAAGTTTTTGGGGAGCCATTATAAATTATTCTATATTGAATAAATTTGTTATCAAAATTTAATATATAGAAATTTGATATAAGATTCATATTTGCAAATACATTTTCTAATTTACTAATCTCTTTATAATCTTTTGAATTTAAAGATATGGTTAAAGGAAGTTTTATTGATGTGTTAATCTCATTATTTTTTTTCCATTCATCTTCATAAATATTCTTTAAATCTTTTATAATTATATTGACATTCTTTTCATTAGTTAAATCAATTTTAGAATATGTTTGATTGCTTACTTTCAAAGAATTATTCAAATTAATTTTTGAAAGTACTTTTATCTCATTTTTATTTTTATATATTATTGAAATTATATGATCTTTTAAATCATATTTTTTTATCAAATTTAAAAAATCATAAGTTTCAATAGAGTTAGACATCTCTTGAATTTTATCTAAATCTTCAAGGTCTTCGCTTGGCAACAAGTAATCTAATAATTGATAATTTTTTTTAATATAATTCCACTTTTCATAAAAAATATTATTTTCAAATAAATATATTTTTTCAGTTTCTGTATCGACTAATATAGGCACTAATAAAACTTTATTTTTTTTTGGAATTGCTGGAAATATATTTTTTTTTTCTAGAAAGTTTAAAATTTTTTTTTTATCAAATATTGTTTCAAGTTTTGCAAAATACTCATTATTTATAAATTTCTCATCACTTATTTTAAAAGAATCAATCATACTTTTAATCTCTTTTATTGAGATATTTTTAATTTTATTTTTGTCCCCTGTGGTTGTAATCATAGAAAGCAAATTTGAAAAAGAGGTCTGAAAACCTTCATCTATTACACTGCTTTTATTAAAATCAAGCTCAAATGGAGATGAAATTTCTATTTCAGACACTGTAAAAGTATTTGCATTTAAATAAGTTGTGGAAAAAATTATTATAAATACAACGAATGAAATAAAAAATATATATACTCTCTGAAGTTTTAATAATTTATTAATAATTTGCATATTTTATACTAATGAAAAAAGAAAAATTTACCTATGAAAAAAGTGGTGTAAACATAAATGCGGCAGACAATTTTGTTAAATTTATATCATCTATATCATCAAATAATAAAGGCAAAAAAAAGTTTAATAATATTGGTGGATTTGGTTCAATTTCAAATATTCCAAAAAATATAAAAAACCCTAAAATTGTGGCCTGCACCGATGGTGTTGGAACAAAAATTGAAATAGCAAATGCACTTAATAAATATGATACAATCGGAATAGATCTGGTTGCTATGAGTGTTAACGATCTAATAGTTCAAGGTGCTAGGCCATTATTATTTTTAGATTATATTTCAATCAATAAAATTAATCTTAAAAAATTAAAATCTATTCTTAAAGGAATAGTAAAAGGTTGTAAAATTTCAAATTGTGAATTAGTTGGTGGTGAAACTGCAGAAATGCCTGATACATATGAAGAAGATAAATTTGACATAGCTGGTTTTGCTGTAGGTTTAGTAGCTGAAAAAAAAATATTGGCAAAGAAACATATTAAAAAAAATGATCTGATATTAGCCATACCTTCTAGTGGGATTCACTCAAATGGTTATTCTCTAGTTAGATATGTTTTAAAAAAGGGGAAAATAAACTTAAAAAATAATCCATTTTTAAAAAAAGAGTTACTAAGACCAACAAAAATTTATGTTAAAGAAGTTTTAAATCTTGTTGATAACAATCTCTTAAATGGATGTTCAAATATAACGGGTGGTGGCCTAGCAGATAATATCAAAAGAGTTATTCCAGATGGATTGGTTGCTAATATTAATTTAAATAAAGTTAAAACAAAAAAAATTTTTAAATGGTTAAAACAAAATAATATTGAAGACGAGGAAATGTTAAAAACATTTAATTGTGGGGTTGGCTTTTGTTTAATTATTAAACCAAAAAATTTAAAAAAAGTTACAAAATTTTTTACAAAAGAATTTAAACCATATGTTATAGGTAAAATAATAAATGGAAAAAATAAAGTTAAACTTAATGGAAAAATTGACTGGTCTTAAAAAGATAAAAACCGCAGTTTTTATTTCAGGAAAAGGAAGTAACTTAAAAAGTTTAATAAAGTTTTCTAGATTAAAAAAATCTCCTATCTTAATAAATTTGATAGTTTCTAATAAGCGTCTTGCAAAGGGCTTGAAATATGCAGATCGATTTAAAATCAAAAAAAAAATATTTAACTTTAATGATTTTAAAGAATCTGAAAAAAATATATCTATATTATTAAAAAAAGAAAAAATAAAATTTATTTGCCTAGCAGGGTTTATGAAAATCTTGTCTAAAGAATTTATTAAAAAATTTAATGGGCAGATAATTAATATTCATCCTTCTTTACTACCTAAATACAAGGGTCTTAATACACATAGTAAAGCAATTAAAAATAAAGATAAAATAGCAGGCTGTACAGTTCACTATGTAACTTCAAAACTAGATTCTGGTAAAATAATATTACAAAAAATAATTAAAATATCAGCTAGAGATAATCCTACTTCTTTGGCAAAAAAAGTTTTGAAGCAAGAACACAAATTGTACCCAGCCGCTATTATTAAAATTTTTAATTAATCTTTAAAGAAAAAATCAATTTCTATTTTTGCATTTTCAACACTGTCAGAACCATGAATAGAGTTTTTATCAATAGAAATTCCATATTTCTTTCTTATAGTTCCTTCTGCAGCATCTTCTGGCTTAGTTGCACCCATTAATTCTCTATTTCCCAAAACTGCATTTTCTTTTTCGAGTACCATTACAATAATTGGTCCTGATGATAAATATGCACATAAATCATTATAAAAAGGCTTTGTTTCGTGAACTTTATAAAAATGTTCCGCTTCAGATTTTGCTATTTGGATTTTTTTATCTTTAACAATATTAAAACCTTTATTTCTAAAAATTTCCTTAATTTCATTATCTAAATTTCTTTCTACTGCATCTGGTTTAATAATTGATAGTGTTTGCTCTAGGTTATTCATAGTCATCCTCTATTAGTTTGTTTAATAATCTTACTCCATAACCAGTTGCTCCACCTGAATTTAAGGCTCCACCGTATTTTGAAAAAGCCATACCTGCTATATCTAAGTGAGCCCAAGGTGTCTTGTTTAGAATAAACCTTTGTAAAAATTGTGCAGCAGTTGTTGATCCTGCACCACCAACATAATTTATATTTTGCATATCAGCATTTTTGGAGTCTATAAGTTTATCAAAATTTTTATTTAGAGGCATTCTCCATAATTTTTCATCGACTTTTTCACCTGCACTTAATAATTGTTTCGATAACTTTTCATCATTTGAAAACAAGCCCGCATATTCAGATCCTAATGAAACTATTATGGCGCCAGTCAAAGTTGCTAAATCAACCATAAATTTAGGTTTAAATTTTTTTTCGGTAAATGTTAAAGCATCTGCTAAAACCAATCTACCTTCTGCATCTGTATTTAATATCTCTATTGTTTTGCCACTATAAGATTTAACAATATCACCTGGTCTTTGTGCATTACCACCAGGCATATTTTCAACAAGTCCAACAACGCCAACTGCATTAATTTTTGCTTTTCTTAATGCTAAGTTTTTCATTAATCCAACTACTGTAGCAGAACCAGCCATATCATAAGTCATATCTTCCATAAACTTTGCTGGTTTTAGTGAAATCCCACCAGTATCAAAACAAACTCCTTTACCAACAAAGGCTAAAGGTTTTGTATTATTTTTTAATCCATTCCATTCCATTGTTACTAAGTAAGTACCCCTGATACTTCCCTGACCAACTCCTAGCAATGCATTCATTCCTAATTTTTTTAATTTTTTTTCATCGTATATATTTATTTTTAAGCCAGTTTTTTTTAATGAGCTTAATCTTTTTGCATACTCATCTGGGTGCAAAATGTTTCCTGGTTCTGACACAAGGTCTCTTGCAAAGAAAGTTCCTTCCTCTAATGCTTTAAACCTTAATTGATTTTTAGCAGAAATCTTATTCTTACTTCCAATTATATTTACAGAAATAATTCCTTTATCTTTTTTTGACTTATAAATATTAAATTCATAAGATCTTAATTTTAATCCATGTAAGAAATATCCTACAAAATTATCTATTTTACTATTTATAGTATCTGAGTTTACAAAATAATCATGTTTCTTATCATAGTCTATATATCCATGAAATTTGGCTCCTAAATTTTCTATGTCAGAATTTTTTAAATCTTTTTTAATAGATACTAAAAATATTGTTTTTTTCGAATTAATATTAAAAAAAAGTAAGTTTTTTTTTAAATCACTTGTTTTTAGTAAATCAGATATGTATGAAAATTCTTCACTTGAAATATATTTTTTTAAACTGCTAATATTAAAATTTTCATCAACAAATAAGACATAATTAACTGGAGATTTAACATCTAATTTATTTGAATAATTAATTTTGATAGACATAAATTTTAAATACACACTCGACGAGTTGAATGCTATATATGAGTTATATTAACATATTTCAATGAAAAAAATCATATATAGGAAGTTGGCTGAAGATTGTACAAAATTTTTTTTATTAACTATTTTCACTATAAGTCTAATTATTTGGGTTTTGCAAGCAGTTAACTATTTAGATTTTGTTATTGAAGATGGGCATGGTTTTTTTGTTTATTTTAACTACACGCTGCTTAGCTTTCCAAAAATCTTTAGTAGAATTTTTCCATTCGCATTATTTTTATCTTTTTCGTATATATTGCTGAAATATGAAGATAAAAATGAATTAGTCATATTTTGGAACTTTGGAATTAAAAAAATTGATTTTATTGCTTTTTTTATAAAATTTTCATTCTGGTTTGTACTTTTGGGTTTGCTTTTAAATGTGATAATTACTCCATTTACTCAAGATAAGGCTAGATCTTTTATACGTTCTTCAGACTTAGATTTTTTTGAAAGCATATTAAAACCAAAAACATTCATAGATATTGTTGAAAATTTAACAATTTATATTGATGAAAAAAATAAAAGTGGTGAATTAAAAAATATATTTTTAAACGATAAATCAAATTCAGGTGAGATTCAAACAACATTTGCAAGAACAGGTGTTGTTAATATTCGTGGAGACAAGAAAATATTAGTACTATATGATGGTAAAACTATTAATTATGTAAATGGAAAAATTTCTGAATTTGAATTTTCTAAAACAGATTTTAATATTACAAAATTCTCCTCAAAATCAACTATAACTAAAAAGACACAAGAAACCTCGACAAAAGATTTACTAAATTGCTTGAGAATTTTATTAAAGCTAGATAATAAAAAAAATCTATCCAATACTAAGTTAAGTAGAAACTGTGGGTATGACAATTTAAGGAATATTTATGAAGAGCTATATTCAAGACTAATAAAACCGTTATATGCAACTTTTCTAATAGCAATTTCACTTTTATTTATTTTAAAATCAAAGAATGATCATGCGTATAAAATTAATAAACTTAAGATTTATTCCTTAGGTTTTTTATTTATAATATTTTTAGAATCTTCCTCAAAATTCATTACTACAAATTTTATGCAAAATTTATTTATTTCAATTTTACCATTTTTATTTGTTTTTTTAATATACTTGTACTTTTTGATAACTTTAAAAGTTAATAAATCATGAAAACTTATATTAAATTTTTAATTAATCTTTTTAATGTTTCTTTTTTGAAAGTTTTTATTATTTTTTTTGGTATAATTTTAATAACTAATGTTTTAGAGCAAGTTGAGTTTTTTAAGAAAATCGATCTAAGTTTTTTTTATCTTTTATTTTTATCTTTATTAAATACACCCTCTATCATATTTGAAATTCTTCCCTTTATATTTTTATTATCAACACAAGTATTTTTTATTAGTCTAATAGACAAGAATGAATTGGAGATCTTTAAATATACTGGCTTAAATAATTTTAAGATTATTAAGATTTTAAGTATTTATTCATTAATACTTGGTCTTTTTTTTATCATTATTTTTTATAATATTTCTTCTAGTTTGAAAAATTCATATTTATTAATCAAAAATGGGTACTCTGATGATAATAAATATTTAGCAGTAATTACTGAAAATGGACTATGGATTAAAGATGAAATAGACAACAGAATTAATATAATTAATGCTAATAAAGTCGATAATCAATTTTTGTTAAATGTTTCCATAACACAATTTAATAAAAATTTTGAAATCTTGAAAATAATACAAAGTCACAAAGTTGATATATCTAATTATGAGTGGAAAATATTTAAACCAATAATTTTAAAAAATAATATAGAAAATACTGAAAATGAAATGTTACTATTATCTAATTTTGACTTGGAAAAAATTAACAGTCTATTCTCAAATCTTTCTTCATTAACATTGATTGACTTGTTAAAACTTAGAAAAAGCTATAAATCTCTAAATTATTCAGTGACTGATATAGATTCTCATCTGTATAAAATTATATCATATCCAATTTACTTGACTTTAATAACTATTTTTTCAGCCCTTATTATGTTTAATATTGGCTACCAAAAAAATTCTTTCTTTAAAATTACATTTGGAATCTTTTTATCAGTGGTCATCTATTATATAAATTATTTTGTAAATATTTTAGGTACTAATGAAAAAATTCCTTTAATTCTTTCAATTTTTTTACCATTGGTTATATTATCAATAATAAATTTCATCTCTATAATAAAACTTAATGAAAAATAAATTTACAACTATATTTTGTGTGTTTTTATTAAGTTTCAACTTCCATAGCTCAGTTCAAGCTCAGGAATTTATCTTTGAAGTATCTGATTTAGAAATCACAGCAAAGGGTACAATTTACAAAGGTAATAATCGGGGTAAAATTATAACCAATAATAATATTGAAGTAGAGTTTGATAGTTTTGAATATCTAAAAAAAATCAATAGGTTGGAAGCAAATGGTAATGTGACACTCTCTGATATCAAAAATGATATAATCATCAATGCTAAAAAAATATTTTATCTAAAGAGTGAAGAAAAAATTTATACCTTGGGTAAGACATCAGTTTTAGTTTCAGGTAAATATAAAATTGAGGGATACGATTTAACTCTTCTTAAAGATAAGATGATTTTATTTTCTAATAAAAAATCTATCATTACAGATAATGATTCAAATCTTTATAAACTTGAAAAGTTTCAATATTCTATAAATCAAGAAATTCTAAAAGGAGAAAAAATAGAAGTCACAACAAGTAATAAAAAAGATAATAGTGATGTTTTTTTTTTTGAAACAGGTTTTTTTAATTTAAAAGAAAATAAATTTTTAGCAAAAGATATAAATGTTAAATTACATAAAACATTATTTGGAAACAATAAAAATGATCCCCGTATTAATGCAGTTTCTGTTTATGGGGATGATTCCAATAGTCACTTTAGAAAAGGGGTTTTTACATCTTGTAAAAAAACTGACAAGTGTCCACCTTGGAAAATAACAGCTGATAAAATTAAACATGACAGGGTTAAAAAACAAATAATTTATAAAAATGCATGGCTCGAAATCTATGACTTTCCAGTTGTGTACTTTCCAAAATTTTTTCATCCAGACCCTAGCGTTAAAAGAGTGTCTGGTCTTTTAAAACCTGAACTTGGCAGTTCTGAGAATCTTGGTAACTCAATCTATATGCCTTATTTTCAAGTAATATCTGATGATAAAGACATTACCTTCAAACCTAGAATTTTTACTGGTAATAAATTTTTACTTCAAAGTGAATATAGGCAAAAAACTAGTAATTCTGTGAGTATAACAGATTTTGGTATTGTGAGGGGTCACGACTCTAGTCTTAACGATAAAGGTGGGACAAGATCACATTTTTTTACAAATACGATAACAAATCTATCGCTAGATAAATATAGAAGCAGTTTACTTGAAATTAACTTTCAAAAAACTTCTAATGATAACTACTTAAAGATATTTGATTTAAAATCTCCCATTTTAACTGAAAATAGTGACGTCTTAGAATCGTTAGTTAAATTAGATCTTGAACACGAAAATTATGACTTAACAACATCATTTGAAATGTATGAAACTCTGAGTGGTCATAACTCGGATAGGTATCAATATGTTCTGCCATCTTACGATTTTTCAAAAAATTTTAGCTTAGAAAATATAAATGGAAGTTTTAATTTTAATTCTTACGGAGATAATACATTAAATAATACAAATATTACCACAACCTCACTTTTTAATGACTTAAATTACTCATCATTTAATAATTTTTTTGATAATGGTATCAAAACGAATTATGAGGTTTCTTTAAAAAATATTAATACATCGGGTAAAAATAATCCACAATACAAAGAAAGCCCTCAATCAGAATTAATGAGTGCTTATATTTATAATGCTTCTTTGGCGCTTGTTAAAAATACTCAAAATCGGTTCAATACTTTGGAACCCAAACTTTCCTTAAGATTAAGTCCTCATCAAATGAAGAATAACAGAAATCTTGAAAGAAGAATTGACGTCAACAACATCTTTAATTCAAATAGACTAAGTATGAAAAATTCATTTGAAGGTGGGGAATCTCTTACTCTGGGTTTAAATTTTAAAAAAGAAAAAGTTAAAACAGTAAATGAAATTAGCGAAATTGAAGAATTTTTTGATTTTAAACTTGCTTCAGTATTTAGATTGGATGAGGAAAAAAATCTACCACAAAATAGTACTTTGAATAAAAAAAATTCAAATATATTTGGAGAATTTAATTTAAAACCCAATAAATACCTTTCATTAAATTATAACTTTTCATTGACTAATGACATAGATACTTTTGAATATAATTCTATAGTAGCTAAAGTGAATTTTAATAATTTTACCACTCAATTTGATTATCTGGAAGAAGGGGGAGCTATCGGTCAAACAAATGTTATCGAAAATACAACTATATATGACTTTAATGAAGAAAACTCTATTTCATTTAGTGCAAGAAGAAATAGAAAACTTAATTTAACAGAGTACTATGATCTGGTATATGAATATAAAAATGACTGCCTGGTTGCAGGTGTCAAATATAAGAAAAATTATTATAATGATGCTGACATTAAACCTGTTGAAGAGTTATTTTTCTCCATCACGATTATACCACTCACAACATTTTCTTCCGACAAAATGATTTTAAAACAATAGATTGTGAAGATTTTTTTTCTTATATTTTTATTCTGCTTTATGTTTAGCAATGCCAGAACTATAGAAACAAAAATAATTTATAACATCGAAAACGAAATAATAACTAGCATAGACATAAAAAAAGAATTTAAATACCTGGTTGCATTTAATAATTCTTTAAAAGACTTAGATAAAGAAAAAATATTTAAGATTTCGAGTGAGTCAATAATTAGAGAAAAGATAAGATTAGTTGAGATATCAAAACATTACAGAGAGATAAAAATAAATGAAGAATATTCCAACAGTCAATTGAAGAGAATGTACTCAAATTTGGGTTTAAAATCACTCAATGAATTTGGGCTTTATTTAAAGAAGTATGGGTTAAATTTAAGTGAAATCAAAGAAAAACTTACTATCGATGTACTTTGGAATGAATTAATTCGTGCAAAGTATAGATCTCAAATAAAAATTGATGAAAAAGCTATTAGAAAAAAAATAACTAAAAATTCAAATTTAAAGTCAAAAGAATATAAATTAGCAGAAATTGTTTTTGACATAAAAAATAAGCAAGAAATTAAAATAAAATATAATGAAGTAAAAAAAAGTATAGATGAAATTGGATTTGAAAATAGTGCCTCAACATATAGCTCTGCTGACTCAGCTAAAATAGGAGGAAAAATTGGTTGGATAAGTGAAAATTCACTTAATGATAAAATTAAATTTGGCATCAATAATTTAAAAATTAATGAAATTTCTGGTCCTTTTGTTTTGCCTAACAGCGTATTAATATTAAAGATATTGGATATAAAAAATTCTAAAATTATTATTGATATCGAGGCTGAATTAGTTAAGGCAGTTAATTATGAAAGAAATAAACAAATAAATCAGTACTCAAAAATCTATTATAATAAAGTTAAAAAAAATATTGAATTTAATGAATAAAGAACCAATAATTATAGTAGGTGGAGAGCCTAATAGTGTTTTCTTAGAAATTTTTTTTAAAAGTATAAAGGCTAATAAGTATAAATGTCCATTAATTATTATTGTCTCAAAAAAACTACTAGAGCAACAAATGAAAAAATTAGGGTTTTTTTTTGAGATAAATATCATCAATAAAACAGATAATAAATTCAATAAACTAAATAATAAAAAAATTAATTTAATTGATATAAAATATGACTTTAAAGATTGTTTTGAAAAAATTTCAAATAAATCAAATAACTATATTAAACAATCTTTTGAAGTTGCTTTAAAAATAATTAAGCAAAACAAACTTTCAAAGTTTATTAATGGACCAATTTCAAAAAAATATTTTTTAAAAGGAAAAACTTTAGGCATTACTGAATATTTAGCAAAAAAAAATAAAAAAGATGATAAAGTGGCAATGTTAATTTTTAACAAAAAACTTTCTGTTAGCCCATTAACAACTCATCTTGCTTTAAAGGATGTTCATAAACAAATCTCTAAACAGAAAATTTATAATCATGTTAATCTTATTACTAATTTTTATAAGAAAAAATTTAATAAAAAACCAAATATAGCGATAACTGGATTAAACCCTCATTGCGAAAGTAATTTTAAAGATTGTGAAGAAAATAAGATAATAATACCTGCTATTAAAAGATTAAGATTAAAACAATTTAAAGTTGAAGGCCCCTACCCAGCAGATACTATTTTTATGCAACAAAATTTGAAAAAATTTGATGTAATTGTTGGAATGTATCATGATCAAGTTCTCACACCAATGAAGGCTTTATTTGGCTTTGAGGCAATAAATATAACTCTAGGCTTATCATTTGTACGTATTTCGCCAGATCATGGTCCAAACTCTTCCATGATGGGTAAAAATTTGTCTGACCCCAGGAGCTTAATGGGAGCTTTAGATTTCTTAGATAAATAAATGTTTATTAAACCCAAAAAAAGTTTAGGTCAAAATTTTTTGATTGATCGCAATATTTTAGAGCAAATTGTTGATACTGTTGAGATTACAAATAAAGAAGTTCTAGAAATAGGTCCAGGTAGTGGAAATTTAACAACATTTATTTTAAAAAAAAATCCAAAAAAAGTTTACACGATTGAAAAGGATGATGAGCTAGCTTTACTATTGAAAGATAAATTTTCTGATGAAATTACTATAATTAATGATGATGTTTTAAAGATATCAGAAGATAAAATTTCAAATGAAAAACTTACTGTGTTTGGAAACTTACCTTATAATATTTCTACTGAAATTCTTTCAAAATGGATAGTTAACATAGATAAAAATTTCTGG
>MDTF01012927.1_pt1 | contig 12707 bp, 12 predicted proteins | sample 811191 | NCBI WGS metagenome assembly MDTF01 (sample SAMN05326649, study PRJNA326480) | marine metagenome | isolation source: seawater | place: Southern Ocean | collected 2011
AATAATAGGGCAAAAAAGAAATTAATCATCACGAATAATCCGAAAAACCCATGACTTGAAATATAATACAAGTAAGTACTGTGAGGGTTAGCCCTTTCTTTAGTGTCTTCCTTAACACTTTTTTGTTTATAAGTATCTGTTTTTAATTGTGCATCGTAATATCCCGAATAAGATACCCCAAATGGGTGCTCTAACAAAATCTCATATACAGTTGAAAAGTAATCGAGCCTTACTTGATCACCCCCAGCTTCTTCTATCAACTCAAATCCGTTTGGAAATTTTTGTTCTATAACTCCGTCAAACACACCTGAAAAACCAATAACGCTAAATAATACTGAATACACCAAAAGGGATTTGAATTTCTTGACCTTAGCTACGCCAATTGACATTGTTAGAATAAGCAAAATTATATATGCGATTTTACTCATACTAAGTATAGCTATGAAAAACAAAATAATTCTCGTTATAACTAAAACAACTTTGTTTTTATCATTCCAAGGAAGTAAGAGCAATAACAGGGCAGCTATAGGGCCTGGACCATTTTGATTAACTAAAAAGAATATATAATCAAGACCGAATATATTATATTTCCAACTAACATATAAATTAAGTGACCCTGAACAAATTAACCCTAATGAAAACCATTTTATAATTTCATCTTTATTCTGAGTATTGAATAAAATTAAAGTTGCGCAAATTACAGATAATCTAATATTCTCAAAAATATCATATGCGTTATTGGTCATAACTGCTATAAAAATACCGTAAAGAAAAAGACATGCATATGTAAATGTGATCAACTTAAGATTATTATTCCATTTAATTATTATTTTTGATCTTATACAACTGATTATAATGATTATCGCTAACAGATCTTTTAAAAAAAAACCCTTTATGATTTGCATCCTAGTCATAAAATAACTTGGTTCGAAATGAGGTCCAAGGAACCATGGGCTATTTAATGTACTAGTAGGAAGCAGAAATTCATATGCTATTAGGAACGCCAAAAGATTAAAAACATGAGATTTATTTAATTTCATATTAATCAATTCTATTTATGTACTTTATTATCCTATGATAAAACAATAAAAATTCATGTTTATTTATTGTTTTCACTAAAAATAAAACACCAAAAATACATAACATCAGTTTTAACAAAGTACCGCTTACTATACTAAAATTATTTAAAATTGCATAAACCAATATCACCGAGATACCGAGAACAAAAAGAAACATTGATTTAAAGTCATATTCTATGAATCGATTTTTTTGTGAAGCAATATAGGTTATTATGATTTTAACTACTGAGCCAAATAGTAAAGAGAGGCCTATAGCGTACAAATTATACAACGGTACCAATAAATAAAGAATAAGCACAGATACAACGAATGAAACAAAAGACCCTATGCTAATCCAAATAGTTTTTTTTGCAATCTGGCATCCTAATTGCAAATTTACTTCAACTTCTGATATTATTGAGGAAGCAATGAAAATTGGAAAGATTAAACCTACCATAAAATATTCTGGAGGTAATGCTATATCGACTATAATGTCTATGCTTAAAATTAATATTACAGACATTGACATTAAACTAATTAGCAGAACTCTATTTGAATTAATATAAAAATTATCCTCATTGTCTTCCCCGATATATGACATGGCTATGGGTAGCCATGCAGATCTAAAAGCAAGTGCGAAAAAATTTATTAATAGTAGCAATTTCATAGTTATAGCCAAAACAGCACTTTTTTCCGGCCCTAACTCACTATAAGTAAAAAATCTACCAAAATAAGTAGTTAAAAAAGCAAACCACCAACTTGGTACAAGCGGGAGAGAATATGAAAAAATTGATTTAAGTATTTTCAAATCAATACAAAAATCTATTTGTTTACCGATGAGTATAAAACCAATAATTATAGCAATGGATTTACCTAAAATCATAGCTACTAAAATTCCTGTTATACCTAAATTATAAAACTCTAATAACAGTACCGCAAGGGAGGCAGATGTGATTATACTGGCAAATGATATGATAGAAAAAATTTGTTTAGATCTAATTATTCGTGAATGAGCTATTAATCCATCATAACAAGATGTAACAATAGGTAGAAATACTATTAATATCCATATATATTTATATTCAATAAAACTTGGAATAAACTTAAACTCCAAAAAACCTGAATTACCTAAGAATAATGTTAGCGATCCAATTACAATTCCGATAAATAATCTAAACATTAAAATTGTACCAATCAAACGTTTATCTTTCGCTATTTTCGCATATTCATAAAAAAGTCTATTGAGCGCAGCGATAAATTGAAAGTCTATCAACACTAAAAGTGTTGAACTAACTATGATAAATAAATCAAAATTACCATAATCTGCTGTAGATAGCACCCTCGTATAATACGGAATCATGATTACACCTACTGAACGCTGTAGAAAATCAACAATACCATAAAATTTGAAATCTTGAAATAAATTTTTTAACCCCATAATTCCTTTAGGTCAGTTGAATGCGTTTATCTAAACGATCTAATGAAATTATAGGACTATCAAGATTTTCATACGAGTATAACAATATCATTGCTAATTATATAAAATCTAAAGTACTTGCCATAACCGAGCATTTAGAACAACCCGATGCATTACCTTAAATTATTGACCGTTTATTTTATTCACTATTATCACAATCTATAGCTTATCGGGGTTTTATATCTTGTTGTTTTTAAACAAAACTGTTCCTCTTGACAAGTTAATCTTAACAATGTCAAAATCCATCTTAAGTTGATTGATCACTTGTTCAATTGTAGAAATTTGACTCATCCCTCTCTCAGGTCCTCCATCAACTACTACATAGTCGCAGCGTGAAAGAACATCCCCAGCTCCCTCAATTATTTCCGGCTCAGCTCCTTCAGCTTCAATCTTTAATAATTTAATTCTACCACTATCTTTCAGTACCTTATTCAAGGTATCTAAGTTGACGACGTCCTTGTGAGTATAACCATCGAACTCAAATAATGAGTTATCTGCTGTATCTCCTTTCGAAAAAAACGTTAATGAATCTGATTTGTTCCAAGCGCCGATGTTTAATAGTTTAGCGTTGGCTGATTTAAGATTTCTTACTAATAACTCATATTCTTTAGGAGATGGCTCCAACGCAATAATTGAAATATTCGGGTTTTTATTCAAAACTGCCAAACTAAATTCACCTATATTGGAACCGATGTCCACGACAACATCGTTGGATTCAAAGACTAATTCAGTTACGCAATAATTTTCCAACAAAATACTATAAAAAGGAATTAGCCCTTTTGAATACCTTTCGAATCCCCGAATCAAGTATAAAAATTCAACTTTATTACTTTGGTCAACCGCTAAAAAACCAGAATCAGTTTTTGACAACTCTACTTTGAATTTTACGTATGAAATAAGCATTAATATTTTCCATGGTATTTTGGTTAGCATCGAATACACAATACCCCTTATAAATAATTTCATCTAGTTAGTGTTTTAGGTTAATTTATTCGTTAATGCACATGATAATAGATAACATCGTTGTTATAGTAATGAGTGTTCATTTTTTCGAATTATACAATGATGCCAGACTAAAAATCAGTGAGAGTAATTCCTTTGTTGATAACCCTTTTTTGACTACAATTCTGATCATTGATAAGAATCGCAGATTCAATTTATATATTTAAATTTACCTTCTTTTATATATTTCGACAATTGATCAAATATTGCAGCATAATTACTCACCTCGATGCTCGACAATTTATTTTTTAAAGTTGTAGGCCAATCATCTGAACTACTCGGTAAATAATTTAGCATTAGGCTCGTGTAATCAGCTAATATCTGTTCATCTTTGACTTTAATCATCCCCAATTGCTTTTCAACTAACATTGGTAAATCTTCGATTATATTTACTTTTTTTACTGTACTAAATTTAAGGTAAGCTGAATTACCAAAAACGATAACCGGCTTTCCTAATAATGCTCCTTCAAGAGCGATTGTTCCTTGAATTGAAATTAATAAATCTGAGCTCAATATAAATTCTTTTGAACCTACAAAAGGGGATACCAAGATTACATTAGGGATATTTAAAAATTCTTTTAATTGTTTTGAAGAATAATTATCAGCATCACTAATATGAATCTTCACCAGAACTTTATAGTTAATTGGAGCTGATCTACTTATAGACTTGACAATTTCAAGTTGATTTGAATGAAAAGGGGCCATCACATCAATACTTGATTCAGGTTGCATATGAAGACCATAAAAAATAAATTTTTCATTAGGCACCTCTGTGATAACTATACTTTTTCTCATAAAAAGTATATTTGCTTTTTTTCTTAAAAATTGTCTAAAAAGAAATAGAAAAGAGAAATTCAAAAAAGAGTTCCTACCAAATTTTAAATCAGAATTAAATCGATTTATAATTTCATTTATATGAGTAGGTAATATTCTAATAACATCAAAAATCGATTTTGACGATTCATAAGCAGGTACTTTTTCAAATCCATTTATCCAATTGTCTCTTGCCTTTTTAGCTTTTAAATATGTATTATCGTATGTGTTCGATGTAAATGGAATTTCATCATAATTATTTGGATAAGTGCAAATTGATAAATGATTTCGTGGTATAACAGAATACTTAAGAACAACAAACGGAATATCAAGTTTTTTAGCAACAAGCATCCCAACCCCTTGTATTACTGCATCCCAAGATCCTATCAAATAAAGAGGTGATAATCTTGATACATAATCATGCATTTGCTCAGCAAGATTTGATATGTACCAATATGCTTCGTCAGTTTTTTTTTCTCTTAAAACACGATCACTGAGTATAATATTGTTAAATGTTATATTAGATCCCTCTTCAAGTTCTTTTAAGAACTTGAAATTAATTTTATATTTTAAGTTCTTGTTAATGTCAACTTTACAAAGTTCAAAATCATTGATTTTATGATTTTTAAGAAAATAATAATCCTTTGGAAATAAAAAATGTGCAAAATTTAGATCTGCATTTTTTTGAACTTTTGGAAAAATCTCTTGAATTAATTTATGATCCCATCCAATAGTTAATATCTTATTAGAGCTTTTTTCTTTCATTTTAGATGTCAACATAAGACTTAGTTTATGTACTTAGACCATTGCTCTTTTGGTAACTTTACTTTTCCATATGAAGATGAACCTCCCCAAATATCATCTTTCCACCATAAACCATCTTGAATCCACCATACTCTATTGTCTCTGAAAGAATCTGCAATTTTCCAAAATTCTTCTTCTGTCATATCAACATAATCCAACCAATGATATAAATCCGAAGATACTACTGCATCGTACTTTCTAACCATTTCAATACCTTCTTCGCGAGACATGTCTCCAGTTCTTATATCTTTAGAAGCGTGATCAGAAGCTCTACCATAACCGAATTTTACAAACTTCATTAAATCGTGAATTCCGTTTTCATATCTATCATCTAGATTAGACATCATGCGATATGTTCTTTCAAATGGTTTTTCAGCTCCTTTCCAACCATATTTTTCCTTTATTAATTCTGTTTGTCTAATTGGATCCCATTTAAAAAAGTTTCCTATATATAATCCTCTAACTCCAACTTCCAATATTTCTTCATCCGATGGATATTTAGCCCACATCATATCTTTTTCTCTGAGTCCCTCGTGTTTAATCATGTCATACCATTCAAAACCCCTTAAATCATGTTCATGTCTTACTCTAGCGCTAAATTCAACAAAGTCGTCTGGATCAAACATCCCTGAGATATCCCAATTTGTTTCGCCCCAAATAATTAATGGTATTTTAAATTTAACTGCAATTTGAATTGGAGATGTCATTATACCACAATGGTTCTGCCAATTCATATCTCCCATCATTTTAAAAGTTAATTTATTTAACTTCTTCAATACTTCAATACTTGGACCCCAAACAATGTGATCAGCATCGAAAGAATGTCGCATCAAGTCTCTATTGAAATCACCCTCCGGTAAATAATTATTACCATGATAAGTCATTAACAATGGTTTCAATCCATATTCTTTAGCCATTAAATGGGCTTGATAAAAACTATCTTTTCCCCCACTTACAGGAATTAAACAATCATAATTAGAGTGATTATCTTTTAAGTATCTACCAATTAATTTTTTAAATTTTTTTTCTTTTTCCTCCCAAAATACCGGATCCAGTTCAGAAAAGGATGATGCGGATTTACAAGCACTACAAATACCATCTTCATCCATATTTAGATTAACAGTTGCAAAAGGATAAACACAACTTTTGCAATAATTCATTTTATTCATTTTATTCATTTTAAATTAAAATTTTAATAAATCAGGCTTACGTACATTAAATTTAAAATCATATAGAAATTTTTTGGCTAAAAAAACACTTTGATCTCGGTAATGAAAAATATTAGCTGCTGCTACAGCATCAGCATTTGTTTCTTCCAAGCCATCAGCAAAATCTTCCCAATCTCCAACCCCTCCACAGCATATAACAGGGATTTTTACATTATTACATACTTTATTGACTAAGTCAATATCGTAACCGTTTCCTTTACCATCCCTATCTATTGAATTAATAAGTATTTCGCCAGCTCCATGATCTTCAACTATCCTAGATAATTCCTCCACAGTATATTGAGTGATCTGTTTACCTCCATTGATAAAAACTCTGTGCTGACCATCAATAAATTTTGCATCAATTGAAACTACAATACATTGAGATCCATAAATTTTTGCGGCTTCTGTTATAAACTGTGGCCTTTCAACTGCCATTCTGTTAATTGCTACTTTATCTGCTCCTACTAAAAGTCTATTTTCAATATCTTCAAGTTTTCTGATTTTACCTCCAACAGTAATAGGCATAAAAGTTACTTTTGAAACATCTTCGATAATATCAAGAAATGAACTCCTATTTTCGTAACCCTGATCATTTCTTCTTGTGTCATAACTATCACCAGATGATATATCTAGATATATCAACTCATCTGAAGCCCATTCACTTAATCTTTTAACGGCTGTGACAGGGTTTCCTAAATTTTGATATTTTGAAAATCCTTTACTTTGAACAAGCCATCCATCTTTCAACAGTAAAATTGGAATAAGTCTATTCTTTTTCATGAAATATCCATAAAGTTTTTAAATATAAGTTGCCCTGCTTTTTGGCTTTTTTCTGGATGAAATTGAACTCCATAGATGTTATCTTTAGATAACACTGATGTAAAATTATAACCATAATTAGTTTCAGCTAATGTCGAATTTTCACTTTCAACATCAAAAATAAAACTATGAACAAAATAAAAGTCATTAATAATATCTACACCTTTTAACAGAGGAGATTCTTTTTTAATTATCAAATCATTCCATCCAATGTGTAATGTTGGCAAATCTTCTGTGTTAATTTTTTTAACTACTCCACTAATCCATCCAAAACCTCGATGTTCACCGAATTCAAAACCTTTATCAGCTAGTACTTGCATACCTACGCATATTCCGAGGAAGGGCTTACCTTTATTAATTACTTCATTTTCTAAAACGTCAAATGGGATTTGATCCATTATTTTCTTCATTGAAGTTCCAAATGCACCAACACCTGGCAAAATTATGTGCGTACTATCTATAATATCCCTTGAGTTATTAGATATTTTCACATCATAACCTAAAAAATCTAGAATATTATATACGGATTTTACATTACCAGAACCATAATCTAACAGACAAATTGATTTATTATTCATGCACTATTTTTATATTATTAAAAAGACAATCAAATTATGTGGGAAAGATCGAATCTATCTCCCTTTTCTAATTTTACTTTAGCCGTTTTACCTATTACTTTTTCATAATATTTTGGATGCAATCCAAATCCAGGCCTAATTGACTTAACATTCTTTTTAGTTATTAAAGATCCTTTTTCAATATCTTCAACAACATATAACGATCTAGCAAAATCTCGGCCTTTAAGTTGTTTTTGTGTAAGATTATAATCTACGTTACCAATTGCTTTTTCCGCACCTCTAATTGAAGCAACCATTTCAGTAAATTCTTTTTCGTCCATTGAAAAAGACGCATCAGGACCACCAACTGATCTATCAAGGATGAAATGTTTTTCAATTATTTTAGCGCCCATTACTGTCGCTATAATTGGAACTAGACTACCAATAGTATGATCTGATAGTCCTGGAATAACTTTGAACGTTTTTTCAAATTCAGGAATCATGGAAATATTCGACTCTTCAATTGGAGCAGGGTAACTTGAAGTGCATTTCAGTAGAGCAATATCATTGTTACCCATTCTTTTACAGGCATCCAATGCTAACTCAATATCTTCCATATTGGCAATTCCAGTAGATAGTATTATAGGCTTTTTTTTTGAGGCTACATATTCTATTAATGGGATATCTGTAATTTCAAAAGAAGCAATTTTATAAGCTGGAACATTAAGTGTTTCTAATAAATCTACTGCTGTTTTATCAAATGGTGACGAAAAACAAACTAACCCTTCATCTTGGGCTACTTTAAATAATGTTTTGTGCCATTCCCATGGTGTAAAAGCTTCCTGATATAATGAATAATAGTTTCTTCCTTCCCAAATCGTTCCCTTTATTATAAAGTCATCCTTATCGCTATCAATTGTTAAGGTATCCGCTGTATACGTTTGCAACTTTATGCAATTAGCACCAGCTCTTTTCGCTGCTTTTATTGTTTTAATAGCTGTTTCCAAACTACCATTATGGTTAGCTGAAAGTTCCGCAATTATAAAAACGGGACTGGATTTGTTAATTAAATAAGAATCAATTTTCATTATGATAGTATTATATTTTTTCTGAATTCTAATTTACTATTTCTAATTTTTTCTATTATGATCGAACCATTAGCTGTTTTTATCGAAATACTAGGCTGAATTTCCATAACAGTACCGTTAACAATAGAATTCTCGTATACATATTCACCAAATGAAACTTTATCAATTATGATTTTTTCGTTCTCAAAAAAGGCAAAAGCACCTGGATATGGGAAAGATTGTGCTCTAACCCAATTCCTAATTCTTTCTTTATCCCAATCCCAATTTATTTGGCCATCTTTAGGAGATCTTTTTGAATAAAATGATGCAAGTGAATGATCTTGTGCTACTGTTTTAATGCTATTCGTTGCATATAAATTGATAATTTTCCGAACCACCTTGGGATATATTGCAGTGAATTTTTCCAAGATTGAAAAACCAGTATCATTAAATCCAATATTAATCTTCTTTTGCAAAATAATATCTCCTGTATCGCATTCAACGTCAATAATATGCGCAGTTACACCTGTTTCCTTTTCACTATTGATTATCGCCCAAACATGAGGCGTTCTTCCTCTATATTTTGGCAATAAACTACCGTGTATATTGACAGGGAATTTAAATTTTTGAATTAAATCAATCTCTACCAAAAATAAATAATTTATTGATAATAATAGCTCACTTTCAACAACACCAATAAAGTCTGATAACTTACTATTCCTTGGATTACCAATAAAAAGAGGGATTTTTTTAGATTTTACAAAATCAATAATTTCTAAAGAACTTCTATCAGTTGCAACAAATTCAATATCATTATATTTACTAATATCTTTTAATAAATCAAAACCTAATTTTCCGGATAATAATAATGCGATCTTATTTTTCATAATTTGATAATTTTGAATAAATAAGAACATCTATATGTTTATTATTAAACAGACAATGATCTTTTAATCTAGCCTCATTAATATAACATTGATCTTCAATTACATTATATAAATGCGGTCTTAAATCAAATGCATAAATAAATATTTTATGTAAATGCAAGTTCTTAAAGGCAACTCTCTCAATTAATTTTAAATAATTTTTCCAGTGAAAGTTAAAATACTCATTTTCCAACCTAGTATTCATTATAAACGAAATCTCAGCATTTTTATCAATCCAATTGATATGAACTAGACCTCCGTAGCCAATACAAATATCATTTTCCAAGTATGAAAATAACATTTGATTAGGTTGTTCTAAATCAAATATTTTAGAGATTACATTAGAAAAGTAGTTTTCTTGATCTATTTCGGTTAACGGTGCATCTTGTCTCAAATGATAAATTTGCTCATTTCTCCATTTTAAAATATCCATTCGATCTTCAAAACGGATTGGAACAATTGAGTAATTATCAATACTAAATTTTTGAATGGACAATGCTTTGTATGAATTCACCAAAAAACTCTAGTTTAACCTTTTAAATCCAGAGTGACAGATAGGTCCTTCAAGAAGATTTTCTATTTTATTTTCTCCTAACTCACACTTTGATATTTTTGTAAAAACCTCATCCAGAGCATTAAAATACAGATCAAATTCATACTCAGTATGCGCAGTTGATGCATAAAAATTAGTACTAGCTAAAATTCCTTTTTTAAGCATTTCTTGAGTAATTAGTGTTTTATATGACAAAGTATCTTTACTATTGAAAGTATAGGTACTTAGCGCAGGTATCCCTGCAAGGGTAATATCCAAACTGTGTAAACTTGCTAAATTTCTCCAACCTTCTTGCATTTTTCTTCCATTTTCCGAAATCAACTCCCACGACTTTATTCGCTCCATCTCTTTTAAGGTAGCCAATGCAGCTGTTGGACCAATTCGTTCAGTCCAAAACGTGCTGCTTATAAAAGTGGTCTGAGCAGCTTCCATAATAGATCTTTTACCTAAAACGGCTGTTATAGCATATCCATTTCCTAAGGTTTTTCCATACATAGCCATATCTGGCTCTACTCCATATTTTTGGTATATACCTCCAAAAGTTTCTCTAAATGCTGAAGTACACTCATCAAAGATTAAAACAATACTTTTTTTTGTTGCTAATTCTCGCACTTTATGAAGAAAATTATCTTCTGGTCCAAAATTTCTAACTACTTCCATTTTTATGACTCCTATATCCTTATTTTCAACAATAGATAACAACTGCTCAAAATCATTATAATTAAAGGGGTATACTGAGTTTTTTAAATTTTTCGGAACTCCACTTGCACTTAAGCCTGGTAATAAATGGCCTGAGAGTTCATCTCCGTTGTTATGATTTGCAGACAAGTACCAATCGTGCCATCCGTGATAACCACAAATAGCTACATTATCTTTACCCGAAGCTGCTCGTGCAATACGAATAGCAATTGCATTTGCCTCACCTCCGCTACGTGCAAATCGCGCCATATCTGCCCAGGGGTTCATTGCAACAAGCTTTTCAGCCAAGTAAACTTCTTCAGGGCAACATAAGGTGCTCATATTACCTTTATTAATAGTTTTCATTACGGCAGAATCAACAGCCTCATTTCCGTAACCTAGTGTGTTGGTGCCAATACCCATAATAGACATGTCTATTAGTTCTTTACCATCTAAATCCCATACTCTACAACCCTTAGATCTAGAAAAATAGGAGGGCCAGTGATCTGGCAAAAACATTTCAGGCCTTTTTGAAAGTAACATAGTACCTCCTGGAATTAGTTTTTTCGCTTTTTTATATAACTTTTGCCCCTTACCCATGCTTAGTTATTTTTTAAAGATTTTTGATACCCTTCATTTCTTATTATATTACTATTTATTTGCGAGATACCTGACTCCAAATAGTATTTAGTGTAATCTAACCAACTCTTATTAGTTCCTAATTCTTTTATGATTTTTTCTATAACTATGAAATCATCAGGTTCATCCACAGTCAGTCTTACGTGGTTGTAATTAGTATCGAAAGGAAACATATCTGATTTGAACATCTTTTTATTTCTGTAAGTAGAATTTCTATGTATATACGGAGTAACATGCTCTTTGTCAGAATCTAGAATAACCTCATTCCATGCTTTCTCAAGGGCTGAAAACTTAAACACTTCTACATCCTGACCGTCAGGAAACATCTCGTCTAATACATTAGAACAATAATCCAAATCTTTATCTATTGTATATTTTATCACTTGATCTATTAACTTAGCATCAATAAGAGGACAATCAGATGTTAGTCTAACAATGTAGTCTGCATTTTTATTCTTCACTGCCTGATAAAACCTATCCAAAACATTATCTAAATCTCCTTGAAAGCAACTCAAATTACATTCATTCGCAATACTAAGTATTTTACTGACTCCTTCCTCTTTAGTTGTCGCTACAATTAGTTCGGAAATAAGTTCTGATTTTAATATACGTTTCAAATGAATTTTCAATAAGGATTCTTCATTTATAGTCTTTAACACTTTAATCGGAAGTCTTGAAGAACCAATTCTGGCTTGCGTTAATGCTATTATTTTCATATTTACCAATTAGATGGATTTAGAAGATGAATGTCCTTTATTTTTATTTTTTCTACTTCATTAATATTTAAGATTGATAAGTTGCTGTTAAAACTGTTAATATTCATTACCAGTTGTTCTACATCATCAACTCCTATCAACACGTTATCAATATTTTTTTGACTATATACATATCCTAAGGCCAAGGTTTGAATTGAAATATTTTTCTTTTTTGAAATATCTTTCATAAGATTTAAGCTCTCCTTTAAAGGATTTAATGATTTTTTTAATTCATTAGGATCTTTAAAAAACAAACCTTGTAAGAAAGTCGAACGAGTATGAACCTCAATTCCATTACTTTTTGCTTTCAGTATTATTTTTCCTCTCAAATTATTATTATCAAAGATA
>MDTF01015746.1_pt1 | contig 12707 bp, 12 predicted proteins | sample 811191 | NCBI WGS metagenome assembly MDTF01 (sample SAMN05326649, study PRJNA326480) | marine metagenome | isolation source: seawater | place: Southern Ocean | collected 2011
TTAGCAATTAAAACTTTTTTGAACATTAAATTTATTTTAAAAGAATTAAAGTTTGACCAAACTCAACTGGTTGGCCGTCTTTCACTAGTATACTTTTTACCACACCTTCACTAGTAGCAGGGACGTGATTCATTGTTTTCATAGCCTCAACTATCAGTATGGTTTGACCTTTTTTTATCTTATCTCCAACTTGTATAAACTGTTTAGCTCCCGGTTCTGGAGCCATGTATGCCGTACCAATAATTGGGGATTTAATTTGAATTCCTTCTTCGCTTTCACCTAATACAGCTTTATTATTTGATATCACAGTCTCAGATGTTTTGCTTAAATTAGATGTTTTTGTACCTTTAGAAACTTTAATTTTAGTGTCTCCACTTTGATATTCTAGTTCAGTTAATTTAAACTCATCTAAATTATCTACAAGTTCTTTAATTAGTTTTTTATCTATTTTCATTTTTGATAATTTCCTTCAGTCCTTCCAACGCAAGAATGTATCCTTTATTTCCAAATCCACAAATAACACTCTTTGCTGCCTTACTTAATAAAGATTTATGCCTGAATTTCTCTCTGTTGTAAATATTTGTAATATGCAATTCTACAACAGGTATAGTTAGTATCATTAAAGCATCTCTAATTGAGACAGAAGTATGTGTATAACCTGCTGCGTTTATAATTAATCCATCAAATTTTTTTCTTGAATCTTGAATATAATCGATGATTTTACCTTCGATATTTGATTGCCGGAAAGTAATTTGAATATCATTTTTTTTTGCAAAGGTTTTACATTTTTTTTCAATCTGTTTAAGGGTTGTACTTCCATATTTCTCTTTCTCTCTCTCGCCTAAAAGATTAAGATTTGGACCATTAATAATAATAATTTTTTGCTTCATTATTTTTGAATGTAAGCGTATTAAATATCTTAATTATGGCAAGAATACAATTAAATGGACGCAAATTAGAACTAAAGAATAAAAAAACAATACTTGAGTTATTAAAAGGATATAAAATAGATAGTAAAAAAATAGCCGTAGAATTAAATGGTAAAATTATAAATCGTAATAAATACAAAATAGTTTACGTAAAGAATAAAGACAAAATAGAAATAGTTCATTTTATTGGAGGCGGGTAATACTCATGAAAAAAGATATCTTCAAAATTAGTAATCAAGTTTTAAAATCAAGATTAATAGTTGGCACAGGTAAATATAAAAATTTTAAAGAAACAGCTCAAGCAGTAAAGGCATCTGGTGCAAGCATGGTTACTGTAGCCGTTAGAAGAGTGAATATTTTAGATAAAAAAAAACCTTTATTAACTGACTATCTAAATCCAAAAAAAATTAAATATCTACCTAATACCGCAGGATGTTTTAATGCCAACGAATCTCTTAGAACGTTAAGGCTAGCTCGAGAGATGGGTGGATGGAAAATGGTCAAGCTTGAAGTCTTAGGAGATAAAAAAACTTTGTATCCTGATATGGTAGAAACCTTAAAAGCAACAAAAGTTTTAGTTAAAGAAGGTTTTAAAGTTTTAGTTTATTGCTCAGACGATCCTTTATTAGCAAAAGAGTTAGAATATTTAGGTGCTGCTGCTGTGATGCCGTTAGCTTCCCCAATAGGTTCCGGGCAAGGAATACAAAATAAAATTAATTTATCTATTATAATAAAAAATGTAAAAGTACCTGTTATAGTCGATGCTGGGATCGGTACTGCTTCAGATGCCACTATAGCAATGGAACTAGGATGCGATGGTGTTCTTGTTAATAGTGCTATCGCTAAAGCAAAAAATCCAGTTTTAATGGCAGAATCTTTTAAGAATACAGTAATTTCGGGTCGTCAATCATTTCTTGCAGGCAGAATGAAAAAATTATTTTATGCTGATGCCAGTAGTCCTTTTAGCGGCTTAATCTAGGCAGCTTTTTTTTTTCTTCTTACCCACAGAGTTCTAGGCGTTTTTTTTTTATCTTTTTTACTAGTTTCTTTCTTTACCTTTTCTAAAGTAGGTTTTTTACTTTTTTTATCCTTCTTAGAAATTTTTGGTTCTTTTTTCTTCACTAGAGTCTCCTTTTCAAGCCCTTCGACTCTATCTATATTTTCAGTTCTATTAATTATTTTTTTAGTTTTATCTAATAAATTTATACTATATTCAGGTATAATTAGTTGTGGATCTGCAGAAAAAATAATTTTTATTTTAAATTTATCTTCAAAATATTTAATTTCTCCTTTTAAAATTTTATCAATATAGAGCTTAACTTTTTCTGGAATTTGAACGTTCACACTTTTTACCTTATCTGTAAAAGATAGCATTTCTGATTTTTTCACTATTTTTAAAGCAAAGGATTCGAGGGATAAATTTGTTTCCCATTTAATAGAGCCTTCTCTTAGTCTTTGTCTCGTCATTTCTAATAATCCAAAAGTACTTATTTTACCGATTTGGATCCTCGCTCTGTCTTTTCGAGTAGACTCCCTCATTTTTTTTTCTACCAGCCTTCTGTTGAAAAAATTCATCATATCAATAAAATCTATAACGACTAACCCAGATAAATCTCTAATTTTAATTTGCTTTGCTATTTCTTCTGCGGCTTCCAAATTAGTGTTCAAAGCAGTTTTTTCAATATTTGAGGCTTTAATAGATTGACCTGAGTTAATATCTATCGCCACTAATGCTTCAGTCGGATTGATCACTAAATAACCCCCAGACTTCAACTTAACTATTGGGTCAAAAATATTATTAAGTTCTTTTTCAATTCCAGCCCCATGAAACAAAGGAACTTTGCCTTTATGTTTTTTTAAAAACTTTGCACTTTTTGGAATAAGTTCTTTTATAAATGATTTAGCTTTTTTATAGCCTTCATCACCATCAATATAAATATTAGAAGTGTCATTGTCGTAAATATCTCTCAAAGCTCTTTTTATAATATCTCCCTCTTCATAAATTAATGAAGGGGCGTTAGAGTCTAATGCTTTACTTCGAATTTGTTCCCATGTCTTTAAAGTATTTTGAAAGTCTTTTTCGATCTCATTTTTTGTTTTATTAGCTCCGGCTGTTCTTACTATAACTCCCATGCTTTTTGAAATTTCAATTTCATTTAAAATATTTCTTATTTTTGTTCTGTCGGCAGAATTATAAATCTTTCTTGATATACCGCCACCTTTCGCAGTATTAGGCATTAAAACCATATACTTACCTGCAAGAGATATAAAAGTAGTTAGTGCAGCTCCTTTGTTTCCTCTTTCCTCTTTTATTACCTGAATTAGAATAATCTGACCTGGCTTTACTACTTCCTGAATTCTATATCTTTTAACACCATAAGAATTTTTTAATTTTTCCCTTACATTGATATTTTTTTTTTCTATTTCAGGCTCAGGAATAATTTCGTCTTTTTCGATTTCTGCATTGTCATCACTTTTTTCTGAAATTTTATTTTCACTATTTACTAATTCATTATCTGAATTAACTTCATTGTTTAAATCATCTAAGTTTTTATTTTTTAAATCTTCCCTTATTTGCTCTTCTGCTTCTTGAAGTTTTTCCTTATCTTCAGTGGGAATTTGATAATAATCTGACTGAATGTCATTAAAGGCGAGAAAGCCATGTTTGGTTCTTCCAAAATTAACAAAAGCTGCCTGTAATGATGGTTCAACCCTACTTACAGTGCCTAAATAAATATTATTTTTGAAATTTAGCTTGTTCTTATCTTCGTACTCGTATTCTTCAATTCCGTTTTCAGATTTGAGAACAATTCTAGTTTCGTCAGGATGCGAAGCATCAATATATAATTTTTTTTCCATTTTGAGTGAATTCCTTTGATGATTAAATTTAATGAATTTTGTTTAAAATTTTTCATACAAATACTATACAAAACTTTTTGATTTTTTTCACCAACTATGAGTGCATAAACACGCCATAAGATAGCCAAAATTTAAGCTTTACATGTTATGAATCATGTTTAATCATTTTAACACTCTAATAAAAACAGCTATTGTTATAGTTCTCTTTGTTTTTTTTCTATTGTTTTCAGCACTTTGGTATTTCTCATCAGGACTACCTGACTACAAAAAACTAGAAACTTATGAGCCTCCTGTCTCTAGTAGGGTATACGCAAATAACGGAGATCTTATTGCTGAATATGCAATAGAAAAAAGATTATTCGTCCCTTACGATGCAATTCCAAAAACTATTATAAACGCATTCCTTTCAGCTGAAGATAAAAATTTTTTTGGCCACCCCGGTATAGATCCACAAGGAATTGTCAGAGCTATAATTAATAATTTTAAAAACATTGTTAACAATAAAAGACTAGAAGGGGCGTCCACTATAACTCAGCAGGTAGCAAAAAATTTTTTATTAACAAATGAAGTTTCTATAAAAAGAAAAATAAAAGAAGCTATTTTAGCATTCAGAATTGAAAAGGCTTATAGCAAAGAAAAAATTTTAGAACTTTACTTAAATCAAATCTATTTAGGTGGAGGCACGTACGGTATAGCAGCCGCAAGTCTAGAATATTTTGATAAATCTGTTAAAGAATTAGATTATTCCGAGGCCGCTTTATTAGCTGCTCTACCGAAAGCTCCGAGTAAGTATAATCCATTTAAATTTTACGAAGAAGCAAAGTTAAGAAGAAACCTAGTTTTACAGAATTTAAATGAAAATAATTTTATTAGTGACGATGAATTAAAAAAATATAAATCAGAAGAAATTAATTTAAAAAAAAGAAAGATTAAGCTTCTTCAAGAATCCAACTACTACACAGAAGAAATTAGAAGAATTATTAAAAAGAACTATGGGTTCGAAAAACTCTACGCTGAAGGTTTGTCCATAAAATCAGCATTAGATGTTAACTATCAATTATATGCTCTAAGTGCTTTAAGATCAGGTATAGAGTCATACGATAGAAGACACGGTTGGAGAGGAGCAATTTTAAATACAAAACTAAAAAAAAATTGGCAAGAAATTTTGAAAAAAAAAAAAATAGACTCAAGTTTAAATTGGAATTTTGCTGAAATAAAAGAAATTAAAGATGGAGAAATAGTCTTTCAAATTTTAAATAAAAAAAAATACGGAACTATTAAAGCCAACAATTTAAAATGGGCAATAAATAAAACTATTTATGATTCATTTAAAGTTAATGATATAATTTTTGTACATAAAAATATAAATGGAAGATGGGAGTTAAAGCAATACCCAAAAGTAGATGGAGCTATAGTTGTTATCGATCCCTTTAGCGGCAAAGTGAAAGCTTTAGCTGGAGGATTCAGCTTTAGTTCAAGTGAATTTAACAGAGCAACACAAGCAAAAAGACAACCTGGTTCTGCTTTTAAACCTTTTGTTTACGCTGCAGCCTTAGAAAATAATTTTTCTCCTAATTCTATAATTTTAGATGCTCCATTTACAGCCGCACAAGGAGTTGGTTTAAAAAATTGGAAACCAGAAAATTATGGTAAAGAATTTTATGGCCCAACCACCCTAAGAAAAGGTGTCGAGTATTCTAGAAATTTAATGACCGTTAGAATAGCTCAAGACCTAGGTTTAAAAAAAATATTACAATTATCAAAAGATTTAGATATTTATAACGAAATACCAGAACTATTGTCTGTATCATTAGGTTCAGCGGAAACAACTTTGTTGCAAATTACAAATGCTTATTCCACTTTTGTAAATGGAGGAAAAAAAATTAATCCTATTCTCATTGAAAGAATTCAAGACAGGAGAGGTAAAACTATTTATAATTCAGAGAAGAGAGAATGCGTTGGATGTGACAAATTTTCAGAAACAGAAACTTTAATCCCACATATTCGAGATAATTACAAGCAGGTTATAAGTAAAGAAACCGCCTATCAAATTTTATCAATACTCGAAGGAACGGTCCAAAGGGGAACAGGAAAAAACCTTAAAGATCTAAACGTTCCTCTTGCTGGAAAGACCGGTACAACTAATAATAATTTTGATGCGTGGTTTATTGGAGCCACATCAAATTTAATAGTAGGAGTGTACATTGGCTTTGATAATCCCAAGACACTTGGTAAATATGAAACTGGAGCTAAAACAGCACTACCAATATTTAAAAAATTTGTTAGCCAGGCACTCTATAGAGATGAATTTAAGCCATTTACAGCGCCAAAAGAAATATTTTTTTCTGCAATTAACTATGATACCGGGAAAAAAGAAAAATTTAGTAACTCTAAATCAATTGTTGAAGCCTTTAAATTAAGAGACATTGAAAAAATGAGAAATAATAATTTAAATAAAGACTTAAATTATGATAGTTTAATTAAGTTTAGACAATTTTATTAATGGAATTATTAGATCATCAAATTAATATAGCTGAAAAAGCTTTAAATAATATCAGGGGGTATCTTTGAAACCAACGATATTAAATCTAAATTAGATAATTTAAATTTCATAATAGCAAAAGAAGACTTTTGGAAAGATAACAACAAAGCAAAAAAAAAAGTTAAAGAAAAAAAACATTTTGAATCCGTTATTGAATTATTCAATATCTCAAAACAGGAGCTAGAAAACCTTAAAGACATTTACAATCTCGCTAAAGAAGAATCTGATAAAGAAATAATATCCGACTGTTTAAACGCAATTAAAGAGATAGAAAAAAAAATAAAAAAAACTGAAGTAAGTTGTTTTTTATCAGGAGAAAACGATTCATTTGATATTTACCTAGAAATTCATGCAGGCGCCGGAGGAACGGAAAGCCAAGATTGGGCCGAAATGCTAAGAAGAATGTACATGAAGTGGTTTGACAAAAAATCATTTAACTGTGAAATTATTAGTGAACATAAAGGAGAGGAAGCTGGAATAAAGTCATCAACGTTAAAGATAAATGGGGAATTTCTTTATGGATTAATGAAAAGTGAATCAGGCGTACACAGATTAGTTAGAATATCACCTTTTGACAGCGGTGCTAGAAGACACACAAGTTTTGCCAGTGTTTGGGTTTATCCTTCAATAGATGATGAAATTGATATTAAAATAGATGAAAAAGATTTGAGAATTGATACCTATAGATCAAGTGGGGCAGGAGGGCAGCATGTTAACGTAACAGATAGCGCTGTTAGAATTACACATTTACCAACTAAAATTGTTGTACAATGTCAAAATCAAAGATCGCAACATAAAAATAAAGAGACATGCTACAAAATGTTAAAAGCAAGACTGTATGAACATGAGCTTCAAAAAAGAGAAGAGCAAGAACAAAAAAAAATAAGTACAAAAACAGATATAGGTTGGGGGCATCAGATTCGCTCCTATGTTCTACAGCCATATCAACTTGTAAAAGATTTAAGGTCTAAAATTGAAAGTACAAATCCAGAAGATGTGTTAAATGGAAATTTAGATCAATTTATTGAAGGAAATTTATTTAAATCATAATGAAAAAAATTATATACTCGTTTTTTTTAGTAATATTATTACTAATTATATCTCTCACTACCTACCTATCCACCATTGGATTAAAAACATCTAAATTTAACAATGTAATTATAAACGAAATCAAAAAAAAAAATCCTAATATTCGAATCTCATTAGAAGAAATAAAGATTAAGTTTGATTTAAAAAAAATTCAAATATACCTATCAACTTCTGACCCCCAAATTATTTATGATGATATTAAATTACCAATAAGAGAAATAACTCTATACTCAAAAATAAGCTCAATTCTAAAATCAAAAATTGATATAAATCAAATAATTGTATTGTTTGAAAGTTTTAATATTAAAGACATTCAAAAACTATCTGTTCGGATTAAACCATCGAATTTTAAAAATTATTTACTAAATAATTTAAGCAACGGAAAAATCGAAAAAATATTAATTGACATTAAATTGGATAAAAATTTAAATATTATCGATTATAAAGTAAATGGGTCTGTAAATAAAGTAGATGTTAAAATATTTAATGATTTATTAATTCAAGATGTAAATCTTAATTTTGTATCTGATAAAAATTTAACATTAATTAACTCAATAAGTGGAAACCACCAAGGCATTTTAGTTTCAAGTGGCTCAGTAAGTTTAAAGAGAAATAAAGAAATTGAAATCGAAGGAAAATTTAATTCACAATTTAATTTAAATGTAAGTCAATTAGATAAATTATTTAAAAGATTTAACATAAGGTTTTCAGAAAAAGTTAATGCCAAAGGTTCTTTGTTGCATAAATTTAATTTAAAAATCGATAAAAATTTGAAATTTATAGATTATGATTATAATTCGAATGGAAAAATTTTAGAATCCCAAATAGTTTTAGAAGAAACTTTTAAAAGTAACTTTGTTGAAAAGCCGATTAATAAAATATTAATATCTAAAACTAATTTAGAGATAAACTTAAATAAAAAAAATAACAATTTTTTAAAATTTGATGGATTATACAATTTAGGAAATTTAGAAAATAAAAAATTTAAAATTACTCATTATTTAAACAAAAAAAATCCAAAATATTTAATTGATTTAGATTTGACTGATAATATTTTTTTTGAATCTATTAATTTTAAAACTAACTATAAAAATCAGAGTAATATTAAAAGTGAGATTAAATTTTTGAACAATAACCCTATTTTCAATTACATAAATTTTACTGAAGGTAAAAATTTAATTTCTGTAAAAGGCCTTAAGTTAAACAAAAAAAATGAAATAAAATCAATCTCTGCTGTTGATGTATTAACTTTTAAAAATGACATAGAAAATAATAATTTTAAAATTAACTTTAAAGATAAAATTTATCTTATAGGAAAAAAATATGACGCTACTTATTTGTTAAAACAATTATCAAATGAGAGTAAAGTAAATTTTTTAAAGAATTTTACAAAAGATATAGAGGTAAAGCTAAACAGTTTAATTACTGAATCAAAAATACCTTTAAATAATTTTAATTTGATAGGCAGCATAAAAGCAGGTAAATTCCAAAAACTTTCTGCCAAAAGTGAATTTTCAAAAACTGAATATTTAGATGTCACTTTAAAAAAAGATGAAAATAATAAAAAAATATTAGAAATTTATTCAGACATACCACAGGTATTATTAACTGATTTTAAATTTTTTGAAGGGATCAAAAATGGAAAACTACTTTATAGCTCTACGTATGACGAAACAGGTTCGGCTTCAAAAATTACTATTGAAAATTTTAAAGTAACCAAAGCACCAGCTTTTGCAAAATTATTAACCTTGGCAGATTTAGGAGGGGTAGCAGATTTATTATCTGGCGAAGGGATTAGTTTTGATATTTTAGAAATTAGTATGACTGATGATTATAACGTTAAAACTATAGAGGAAATTTTAGCATTAGGTGCTAGTATTTCTGTTCTTATGGATGGCTATATTGTAAAAAAAAATGGTCTAACGAGTTTAAGCGGCACGTTAGTTCCAGCTAAGACCTTAAATTTCTTAATTTCAAAAATACCAGTTATAGGCAATGTTCTAGTAGGAAATAAAGTAGGTGAAGGTGTGTTTGGTGTTAGTTTCAAAATAAAAGGTTTGCCCGGAAAAGTAAAAACCACAGTTAATCCAATTAAAACTTTAACACCAAGATTTATTACTAGAGCTTTAAAAAAAATGAAAAAGACAACTAATTAAGTTTAATTTTAAAGTGTTTTTTTTTACCATATGAAACTTTAATATAATCATTTTGTAAAAAATAATTTAGATCAATAATTTTCTTATCATCAATGACAACAATATCATTTATTCTAATGCCTCTTTCTTTAATTGCTCTTCTAATTTCACTTTTAGAATTTAGAATTTGAGTATTGTTAAGAAAATCAATCACATTAATTTTATTTTTTAAAAGTGACTCCTTTATTAAAATAACTGGTAGATTTTGCCCAACACCACTAGCTGCAAAGGTTTCTTTAGCAGTTTTTTCAGACTCCTTTGATTTTTTTTCTCCGTGTAAAATTCTTGTAGCTTCATTAGCTAATAAAATTTTTAAATTATTAATATTTTTCTCATCATTGCTCAGTTTTTCTAATTCAATAGCATCAATTTCTGTAAAATATTTTAAAAATCTTTTTACATCGGCATCATTAGTGTTTCTCCAAAACTGCCAATAATCATAAGAAGAAAGTAATTCTTCATCTAACCAAATTGCACCATCTTCAGTTTTCCCCATTTTAGCACCTGACGAAAGTGTTATTAATGGAGTTGTCAAACCAAAAGATTCTTTTTGATTAATTTTTCGAATTAACTCAACACCATTTACAATATTTCCCCATTGATCTGAACCACCAATTTGTAAAACACAATTGTGTTTTTCGTTTAATTTATAAAAGTCATATGCCTGCAAGATCATATAGTTAAACTCCATGTAGCTAAGAGATTGCTCTCTTTCTATACGAAGTTTTACACTATCAAAACTTAACATCCTGTTAATTGTAAAATGTTTTCCAATTGTTCTTAAAAATTCTATGTATTTCAATTTACTTAACCATTCAGCATTATTTACAAAAATTGGTTTAGTTTTTTTATCTTTAAAATTTAATAATTTTTCAAATAATTTTTTTATTTTTTTAATATTGTTGTTGATCGTGTTTTCATCTAAAATTTTTCTTGTTGAGTCCTTGCCGGATGGGTCTCCAATAAGAGTTGTTCCACCTCCAAGCAAAACAATAGGCTGATGTCCATATTTCTGAAGTAAACGTAAACACATAATTTGAAGCAAGCTCCCAACATGCAGGCTAGGAGCAGTGCAATCAAAACCTATGTAGGCCTTAATAGACTTACCATTGATTAAATTTGATAACTTGTCTTTATCTGTACATTGATAAAAAAAACCTCTCGCAGTAATTTCATTTATTAAGTTATTTTTCATAGAGAGTTCGATTTAAAATTACTTTTACACAATAATAGTTATAAATTAAATAACTATTAATGAACAATTTAATCACATCCATTGGCTTAATGAGCGGAACTTCAAGTGACGGTATAGATGCATCAATTATAAAATCTGATGGTAAGAATGAAGTAGAATTTACAGGTAATCATTTTTTACCTTATTCAGAAAAAGTTAAATTTAAGCTTAGAAGCCTAAAAGAAAAAATAAATTTAATTATAGATTTAGAAAAGAATAAATTAGAAATAAAAAATTTGGAGAAAGAAATAACCCTTCTTCATGCAAAAACAGTTAATTTAATCATTAACAAGTATTCACTTAATAAATCAGAAATTAGTCTTATTGGTTTTCATGGACACACTATTTTTCATAGTTTCAAAGAAAAAAAAACAAAACAAATTGGGGACGGAAAGCTTTTGTCTCAATTAACTAATCTTAATGTGATTAATAATTTTAGAGAAAATGACATAAATAATGGAGGACAAGGAGCCCCACTTGTTCCAGTTTTTCATAAATTATTACAAACAAAATTAAAATTAAAAATTCCGCTACTCTTTGTGAATATTGGCGGCATATCCAATGTGACATACCTTAATAAAGAATTAATAAGTTTTGATACCGGTCCAGGAAATTTTTTAATAGATAAAATGTTGCAATTAAAATCTAATAATAAGATTCAGTTTGATAAAGATGGATTGATCGCTTTTACCGGAAAGGTAAATAAAAATATTTTAGATAGTTATTTAAGAGACACGTACTATGAATCTTTACCGCCAAAATCTTTAGATGTAAATGATTTTAATCTTAGCCCACTAAGAAGTTTAAGTTTAGAAGACTCAGTTGCAACATTATCCGAATTAACATCTCTGACAATAGTTAATGCCTTAAATTTTTTTAACCAGAAACCAAAAGAAATTATTTTGTGCGGGGGAGGTAGAAAAAATAAATATATTTATGAACGTATAAAAATATTAAGCAATATCTTAATAAATAATATTGATAACTATAAAATAAATGGCGACTTTATTGAATCCCAAGCTTTTGCCTATCTTGCGATCAGATCTTTTTTGAAAATGCCTATTTCATTTCCAAAAACAACTGGAACAACAAAACCTAATACAGGAGGAGACTTTATTAAATTTAAATAAGAGCTGTTTTTTCTTTGATATACTTTTCTATTTCTTTTGCCAATTCACTTTCTTTATCTTTAAAAAAATGATTTGAATTTTTTATTTTTGTAAAAATTACTTCTATACCTTTTTGATTCTTTATTCTTCTATCTAATTCATCAATACTTTCTTTAGTTACTAATTCATCGCCATCACTAAACAATACCTGTCCCGATGTTGGGCACGGTGCTAAAAATGAAAAATCATATACATTGGGTTGAGGAGAAATAGCAATAAAGTTATTAACTTCAGGCCTTCGCATGATCAATTGCATACAAATTAAAGCACCAAATGAAAATCCTGAAACCCAACATTGACTATAGTCCAGATTTTCTCTTTCAATCCAATCTAAAGCTGCAGCTGCATCTGACAATTCCCCTTGACCATTGTCAAAAACTCCATCACTTTTTCCAACTCCTCTAAAATTAATTCTAATTACAGAAAAATTATTTTCTAAAAAAATGTTATAAGCTGTTTGTACAATTTTATTATTCATTGAGCCTCCATACTGTGGATGCGGCTGAAGAACAATCGCAACAGGAGCACCAAATTTAGGATTTTTATAATATTTTGCTTCAAGCCTCCCAGCAGGTCCAGGTATAAATATTTCGGTGCTTTTTGGTTTCATTTGTTGGTAATGATTATTAGTTTCAAAAAAAGAATAGATATATAGCATGTTTTAATCGCGACAATTTAATTTTTTATAAA
>MDTF01000450.1_pt1 | contig 12706 bp, 11 predicted proteins | sample 811191 | NCBI WGS metagenome assembly MDTF01 (sample SAMN05326649, study PRJNA326480) | marine metagenome | isolation source: seawater | place: Southern Ocean | collected 2011
AAAAAAATATTGCTATTAATATCAAAATATCTTCATAATGTTTTTTAACAGTATTTATATTTGTAAAAAGACTATAGAAAAAATAAATATTTAAAGCAGAAAAGGTCAGCGCGACTGTAAGGACAATTTGTTGTGAGTAGTATTTTATAATTTCTGAAAGTTCATTTGTCGGAAGAAAACCTCCAGCAGAACTGACGGTCATTGCTAAATTAAAACTATTAAATAATCTAATACCTGAAAAGGCAAATACAATAAAAATTAATGAGGTAAAAAAAACATAAATAAAAAAAACTTTTACTATGATTGATTTGGCGCCTTTTAGGAGATTAGTAGCTTTATCAGGATTATAAACAAGATTAGTTAACTTATAATCATTTTTAAAATTAGAAAAAATAAGAATTAAGAAAATTAAAAAAAATAATCCACCTATCCAGTGAGAAGAAGAACGCCAAATTAGTATTGTAGGGTCTAAAAATTTTACATTATAAAAAACTGTAAATCCTGTTGTTGTCAATCCTGAAACAGCCTCAAAAAAAGAATCTGTGAAACTCAAATGATAGTTGCCAAAGTAGTATGGAATTGAAATTAACAGTGAAATGAAAAAATAAATCGTAAAAATTAAAATTAGTTTTTCATAAAATTTAATATTTTTTTCACTATTTTTACTAAAGAAATAAAATCCTAAACCAGATAAAAAAGAAGTAATTAGTGTTAAGAGATAGGAATCTATATTTAAATAATTATCGGAATAAGAAGAATAGAGAATATTAAAAAAAGACAATAGTGTTACGGGATAACAAGACAAACTCAGATAGTAAGAGATACCTCTAAAATTCATTTCTAGATTGAGCTTAAGCTGAAAATACTTTCAACTTCTTGTAGCAGCTCTCTTTTAGCAAGGAAAACTACAAGGTCATCTTTTTCAAATATAAAATCAGATCTTGGAATAATAACCTTTTCTGCTCTTAATACCGCGCCAATTCTTATGTGTTCAGGCAAATTTGAGTCTTTTATAGACTTATTTAAAAGTTCAGATTTTTCTAGAATTTCAGCCTCAATAAATTCATACTCACCATCTAAAAGAGAATAAACAGTTTCTATTGTTCCTTTGTGAACATGTTCCATAATTCTAGATACTGTCGTCATTCGTGGGTCAACTAGATCATCTATGTTTAAAGATTTTTGCAGCAAACTGTAATTAGATTTATTCACGATAGCTATTGTTCGTTTATTGGGATTATATTTTTCAGCTAAGACACAAGCCATAATATTGTCTTCGTCATCGTTAGTTAAAGCCAAAATAGTTTCAGTCTCTTGTATGTTTGCTTCCTTTAATATTTCTTCATCTAGAGCATCACCACAAATTACAATTGATGATGTTAATTCTGTAGCTAAAATTTCTGCTCGTTCTTTATTTTTTTCAATTATTTTAACTCTAGCACCTTCAAAATTTGTTTCTAATAGTTTAGCTAAATTTAAACCAATATTTCCACCGCCTACGATAAGTATTTTAGTGGCAGCCTTTTCCTCATGTCCAAATGATTTTAAAATTAAATTTAATTGTTCTGTGCTAGCTACAACATATGCTTTGTCGCCTTCTAGTAATTGATCGTTTTTTTTTAAAAAAATAAATTTATCTTTTCTAACTGCTCCAAGTATATTCGCTTTAAAATCTGGAAATTTTAAAGTTAAGTTTTTTAAGGAAGTTTTAATAACTGGGCAATTTTTATTGACTAAAATTTCTAAAACTTTGATTTTATCATTAGCAAAAGGCACGTTATCAAGTGCGCCAGGAGCCTCTAATTTTCTAAAAAGCGATTTAGCTACTTCAACTTCAGGTGAAATGATAACATCTATAGGCAAGTTAGATTTATTGTAAAGTCTGCTCCATTTACTATCCAAAAATTCTTTAGAACGTATCCTAGCAATCTTTTTATTTATGCTAAACAAACTATGAGCTAACTGACAAATAATCATATTCGTTTCATCATTTTTTGTGACAGCTATAATCATGTCAGTTTTTGCTGCACCAGCATTTTCAAGTACAGAAGGAAATGTTGCTCTTCCCACGACCCCTTTTACATCCTGCGTTTCGTTAATTTTTTTAATGTCCTCTGAGGACTGGTCAATAACGGTAATTGAATGACCTTGTGCTGATAACTGTTTACTAATTGAAAATCCAACTTTTCCTGCTCCACATATAATTATATTCATGATTAGTTTACGCCTTTAATGCCTAAAGATTTTAATTTTCTATGAAGAGCGGATCTTTCCATGCCAATGAAATCAGCTGTTTTAGAAATATTACCTTTGTTTTTTTTAAGTTGATTTACCAAATAGTTAGTTTCGAATTGTTCACGCGCTTCTTTTAAAGGATAAGACAAGGTATTACCGAAAATATCATGATTTAAAGAATTAGGGTTTTCATTTAAAATATCTGTTAATATGTTATTTACATTTTTTTTACTTTCATGGACAGAAAGAATTGTGACTCTCTCAATTAGGTTTCGTAGTTCTCTAACATTACCTGGCCAATCATAACTATAAAGAAGATCGTTGTTACTGTCTATTTCAGCTTCAGGTATTCCATTAATTTCTGAAACTTTCTTTTTAAAATATTTTATTAATAGTGGAATATCTTGACTTCTCGACTGTAATGTAGGCAAATTTAAAGGCACAACATTCAATCTGTGGTAGAGATCTTCTCTAAATTTTTTTTCTAAAATCATTTTTTTTAAATCTTTGGATGTAGAAGAAATTATTCTAATATTTACATAAATATCCTTAAATCCATTTACACGTTTAAACTTTTGATCTGTTAATGTTCTTAAAATATTTAATTGAATATCAAATGGGATTTCTGAAACTTCATCTAACAATAAGGTACCATTGTTTGCTTTTTCTAAAATACCATAATCCTTATTTCCATTACTAAACTCTTCACCAAATAATTGTTTTTCATAATTTTTTTCTTTTAACAAAGTTGCATTAAAAACTATAAAGGGATTTTCTGATCTTGAGGAACTTTTATGGATTTTTCTAGCTACGAGCTCTTTTCCGGTTCCAGTGTCTCCAGTAATTAAAACTCTGCTTTCGGCTAAAGCAAGTTTATCTATCGTTTTTTGAATCTTTAGAATTTCAGGATTTTGCCCTATAAAATCAAAAGAATAAAATAATTTTTCTTCAGCGCTATTTTTATCTTTCTTTAAATTTTTGACTTCAAGTGCGCGTTTTACATAGTTTAATATTTTTTCAGACGAAAATGGTTTTTCAACAAACTCATAAGCTCCAATCCTGATTGCATCCACTGCAACTTGAATATTGGCATGTCCTGATATCATTATCACAGGTACACTTTTTTCAATACTCATTATATATTTTAAGAGATCTATTCCATCTTTTTTACCTTTATCTAGTTGAATGTCGATAATAGCTAAATCTGGCAGTTTATTATCTACTTCTTTAACTGCTTGATCGTAATTTGCTGCAGATCTTATGTTGTATCCTTTTTCTTTTAATATATTGCAGATTAAGAATCGTATATCTGCGTTATCATCTATTATTAAAATTTCATTTTTCATATAATAATTTTTGGTAATGTTATTAAAATTTTGGCACCTGGTTTATTATTTGATATAACAATATCTCCAAAATGTTCATTAATAATTTTTTTTACAATCGGAAGTCCTAAACCAGTTCCGTCTGTTTTGGTTGTGTAGTATGGGGTCATTATTTTATTTAGATCTTTTACACCTATCCCATTATCAATCAGTGTAATAGTTATATAATCATTATTCTCATTAATTTCCACAGAGATTTTTCCTTTAAAATCAATGTTTTTTTCTCTCTCTTCGGAAATAGAGTCCTCTGAGTTTTTAATTAAATTTATAAAAACCCTATACAATTGTTCCTGGTCACCTTTAATAATTATTTTTTCATTACGAGTAAAAAAAGAAATTTTATTTAAAGATGACATTTTATAGAAATCAACTGCTCTTTTAACAGAAGAACTTATTTCAATTTTTTTAAATATAGGACTTGGCATCCTAGCAAAACTTGAAAATTCATTAACAAGACCTTCAATATCTTTTATTTGCCTATTAATTGTAGATAGATAATTTTTAAATTCATCTTTTCCATCTGTAATCTTTAGATAAAATTTTTCTTGTAATCTATCGATAGATAACTGAATAGGAGTTAGCGGGTTTTTAATTTCATGAGCTAATTTTCTAGCAACTGTCTCCCAGGCAGCATACCTTTCTGTGGCTAATAGCTTATCTTGTTGTTTTTTTAATCTCTCTATCATGTTATTAAAATTTTTATTTAATATTAAAAATTCTTTATCAGTAACGTCTTCTGGTACTTTTGTGTCCAAAAATCCTTTACCTATGTTTTCAGAAGCAGAAATTAAGTTAATTAAAGGTTTGGTTAATCTGTCAGCAAAACGAATTGCAATAATTATTGAAGCAAACAAAAGTAAAGTAACTACTAAAATATATATTATTGCAAAAGTTATTTTTATATTCAGTTGTTTGTTTTCAACAGTGTAGTAAAAGCTAATTGCTTTTTCTGTTTCATTTAAATATTTAATAATTTCAGGATCAACATTTTTTGAAATAAGTAAGTAAGTGTCAATTAAACTATTTAATTTCATCATTGCAGATGTTTTATTTTCAACTTGATTTATAATAAGAATTGGTAGACCTTCAAGTGCTTGATTGATTTCTTCTTCGTTAGGCTTCAAGAACATCCCATCATCTGAATCTGAAAAAATAATGTTTGCAGCACTATCAATTAAATAGACATCATCTACTCTTCTTAATAATTTTTCGGATCTTACAATGCTCTCAAATCTTTTGGGGGAAGAATAGTATATTTCAGATGCTCTGTTTAAACCAACGCTCATTAAGAAAACATCGGACTCAACAGTTTTTTTGTTTTGTTCTAGATATCTTTTTGCTACATCGTAAGAATTATTAATAGCTTTCGCTATCTGTTTGTTAAAGAAATTCTCTAAACCATAATTAAAAATAAATAAGGAGAAAAATGCTATGAAAAATGATGGTATTAATGTGAATAAAGTGAACAACGAAATGTATCTCAAGCTGGTTCGTGAGCCAATTTTTTTTGACTTACTTGCAGTGTACAAATCATAAATTTTTTTAAAAACAATAGATAAAAATATAATAAGTAGTATTGCGTCTAAAATTAATAATATTTGTAAGTCAACTTTTAAGAAAAAAAATAATTTGGGATTAATAAAAGCTAAAAATGTAAGTACACATAAAGAAATACAGATAAAAGAAAGTACTAGGATGGATTTAAAATTTTTTAACATACAAAAACTAGATTTAATTTATATAAATATAATGTAGTTTAATACAATGGAATTTTCTTTTATTTTACTTGGTGGTGGCGAAAGCAATAGATTTAATTCTAGTTTACCTAAACAGTATCATAAAATAGCTGGAAAAACATTAATTGACATTTCAATCATTAAAATTAGAGAATTTAAGGAAATTAAAAGTATTATATTTGTCTACAATAAAAAACATAAAGAATATTTAAAAGAAGTTAAAGAGAACAATGTTAAGTTGATTATGGGGGGCAACACAAGAGAAGAGTCCACATATAATGCATTACTTTACCTAAAAAATCTAAAAAAAAAAGGTAAAGTTTTAATACATGACTCTGCTAGACCAAATTTTTCTAAACAGCTGATTAAAAATATTCTAGAAAGTTCAAAGAAAAATAAAACTATTATTCCAGTATTAAGAGTACAAGACGCCATAAAAGAAAAGAAAAATAAAAATACTATTTTAAGTATAAAAAAAAAAAAATTTTTATTTAACACAAACACCACAATGCTTCGACTTTAATGAAATTTTTCAACTTCATAAAACACGAAGAAATATGTATATAGACGACGATTCTTCACTAATTAGTAATAACAAAATAAAATTTATAAAAGGTGAAAAAAACAATTTTAAAATTACTGATAAAGAAGATTTAAATTTATTAAAAAAAATTAATAAATCTAATATAAAAGTAGGTATAGGTTTTGACGTACATAGATTGGTTGTAGGCAGAAAACTCTATTTAGGCGGTATAAAAATTCCCTCTAAAATTGGAACCTTGGGACATTCAGATGGTGATCCAGTTTTGCACTCTGTAATAGATGCGTTGCTTGGAGCATGTAAAATGGGTGATATAGGTGAAAAATTTTCTGATAAAAGCAAAAAACTAAAAAATATAAGCTCGAGTAAATTAATGGAAATAGTTATTAATCAAATTAATAAAAAAAATTATTTAATTAATAATATTGACATTAATATAATTACACAGACTCCAAAATTAAAAATGTTTAAAAAAAAAATAATCAATAATGTAGCAAGGCTATGTAAGATTTCACCTGATAGAATTAACATTAAAGGAAAAACTACTGAAAAACTTGGTGTAATCGGTCAAGAAAAAGCTATAGCAGCAGAAGTTATTGTTTCGGTAATTAAATATGAATAAAAAATTAAACATTTTGTTTCTCTCGATGTTTGCCCTCGGGAAATCAAAGTACGCTCCAGGTACAGTTGCTTCATTTGTCACTTTTTTAATTTTTATCTTTTTTTACAATATTAAGATAAATATTTTAGTCTTAATTACAGGAGTGAGTTTAGTATTTGTTTATTCTGTTTATTCTATTGATCGATTCAATAAGTATTTTAACGAAGTTGACTCTAGTGAAATTGTTATTGATGAATTTGTAGGTCAGTCAATTCCAATCTTAACAATTTATAAGCTACTACCAAGCGGTAAAATTGATATTTTTATTTTGTATACTCTGATTGGTTTTTTTTTATTTAGAATATTTGATATCACAAAACCTTACCCAGCTAACAAGATTGACAAACATATGAAAAATGGATTTGGTGTTATGTTGGATGATGTTGTGGCTGGTGTTTATTCGTCTATTGTCTTAATAATTATTTTTTTATTTATATCTTATGAATAAAAAAGTTACACAGATTATATCTAAGCTTTATAAAAAAAAAATAAATTTTTCTATTGCTGAGTCGTGTACCGGTGGAATGCTGAGTCAGACTATAACTTCTATAAAAGGAGCGTCTAAAGTTTTTACTTATGGTATAATTACTTACTCTAATCGTTCAAAAATTAAATATCTTAAAGTTCCCTATAGGGTAATAAAAAAATACGGGTCTGTAAGTGAACAGTGTTGTTACTCTATGGTCGTAAATTTAGAAAAAATTTCCAAGGCTAAATTAAACTTAGCAATAACAGGAATTGCTGGACCTGGTGGTGGTACAGCACTGAAACCTGTGGGGTTAGTTTATATTGGTATAAAGAAAAATAAGAAGATTAAAATATGCAAATTTATATTTAAAAATCAAAGTAGAGAAATTGTTAGAAAAAAATCTGTTAAAGAAGCTTTAACGTTAATAGAAGAGTTTATTTAAATAATTTTTTAGCTCTATCTTCAAATGCATCTGCAATTTTTTTTAACCCAAAATTAAAATAATTTTTCATTATTATATTTAATAAATTATTTTTTAATTCAAAATCAATACTAAATTCTAGCTGAGTTTTTGTGTTTATTTTTTTAAATTTCCATTCATTTTTAAGATATTTTAAAGGACCTTCTATATTCGTAACTGTTATTGTGTTTTTTTTTTTTGAATATAAAACTAAACTTGAATAAATTTCGTTTATAAACATTTTACCCACTCTAAGGTCAGCTTTTATCTCAATATAATCTTTGGACTCTTTTTTTTCATGTATTTTTCCTTCAATGCACCACGGCACAAAATAAGGATATTTTTCAATATCTAAAACCATATCGATTAAATTTTTTTTACTACAAGGAATGATTTTTACTATTGAGCCTGATGACATTCTAAAGATTTATCTCTAGCTTCTTTCAATATTTTAAAATCAGTATCTGCATGATAAGAAGATCTTGTTAGAGGTGTTGAAGAAACAAGCAAAAATCCTTTTGATGTTGCTATATTTTTTAATTCTTTAAATTCATCTGGATGAACATATCTATCTAGTGGAAAATGTTTTGTTGTAGGTTGTAGATATTGTCCTATGGTCAAAAAATCGACGTCAGCCATTCTCAAATCATCCATCACTTGTATAACTTCATCTTTTTTTTCACCCAGCCCAAGCATAATTCCAGATTTTGTAAATATATTTGGTTTTTTTATTTTTACAGATTTTAGCAGTTCAACAGAAGTAAAGTAGCGAGATCCTGGTCTCACTTTTAAATATAAACTTGGAACCGTTTCTATATTGTGATTAAAAACATCTGGTTCTGCCTCAAGTACCTTCTCATATGCGCGCTCTTTTTTTAAAAAATCTGGTGTTAAAACTTCTATTGTAGTGTTCGGGTTGTTTCTTTTAACTTCTACTATCACTTCTTTAAAATGATTGGCACCTCCATCATCAAGATCGTCTCTATCCACAGAGGTAATTACTACATGGTTCAAATTTAATTCTTTTACTGCGTTAGAAACTTTAAAAGGTTCAGATGAGTCTAGTGCCGATGGTTTTCCTGTCTTAACATCACAAAATGCGCAACCTCTTGTGCAGGTATCTCCCATAATCATAAATGTTGCATGTTTTTTACTCCAGCATTCCGTTATATTTGGACAATTTGCTTCCTGACAAACAGTGGTTAATTTATTTCTGTTTACAATTTCTTTAGTTTTAAAAAAGATTTGACTGTTAGTTATTTTAGTTCTGATCCAATCTGGTTTTTTTTTAAGTGGATTAGATGTATTTTTTTTTTTTTCAGGGTGTCTTAATATCATTAGTTTTTTATTAGTTTAATTTAATTAAAACCTCATTTTTTTTTCCAAATTTAAGCTTTGAGCGATATAATATATCCAAATAATCTAGATCTAAATTCTCAGATAATAACTGATTTTTATGTTCTGTTAATTTGAGCTTGTCTTTTAATTCATTATTTTTCATAGAAAGTTTTTTTTCATAAATATTTTTTTCGAAATAAGAGACCAACCCTCTTTCTCCTCCAACTAGATTGATTGCAATATAAAGTGTTAAAAAAATTTGGAAGAAGTATATTTGTTTATTTTTTAAATTTTCAAAAAATTTCATATTTATATTTTAGCGATTTTAGAAGATTTTCCAAGCTGTTCTTCTATTCTTAATAACCTGTTATATTTTGCTACTCTTTCTGATCTGGCTAACGAGCCTGTTTTAATTTGTGTTGATTGCGTAGAGACAGCCAGGTCAGCAATAAATGTATCTTCTGTATCACCAGATCTATGTGAGATAACTGTACTAAAATTATTTTTCTTTGCTAGCTCAATAACATTTAAGGTTTCTGTCAATGTTCCTATTTGATTTACTTTGATAAGAATAGAATTGGCAGATTTCTCTTTTATACCTCTTTTCAATCTAGTCACATTAGTAACAAATAAATCGTCTCCAACAATTTGAATTTTTTTACCTATTTCTTTTGTTAATTTTGACCAGGCATTCCAATCGTTTTCAGCAAATGGATCTTCAATCGATTTAATAGGATATTTAGAAACTAACTTTTTATAATAATTTATACTTTCGTCAACAGAAATAAAATTAGATGAATTAAGCGAATAATCTCCATTATTATTCATTAGCTCGTTCGCTGCTACATCTAAGCATATACTAACATCTTTTTCTGGTTTTAATTTAGATTTTTCAATAGCGTCAACAATCATTTCTAGTGCTTCTTCGTTGGAGTTTATAGACGGTGCAAAGCCTCCCTCATCACCGACATTAGTTAACAAATTTTTAGATTGAAGGATTTTTTTTAAGTTTTGTATAACTAAAAAACATTTTTCTATTGCGTTCATGAAATTTTTTGCAGAATCTGGTCTAATCATAAATTCTTGAATCCTTAAATTGTTATCCGCATGAGCACCGCCATTAATAATGTTCATTAAAGGTTTTGGTAGTAAAAAATTTTTTCCAAGATGCTGGTATAATTCTTTTTTTTTTGAGTTTGCTGCTGCTTTTGATGCTGCGAGTGAAACAGCTAATAAAGCATTTGCCCCTAGTTTTTTTTTATTGTCTGTGCCATCTAGGTTTAATAAAATTTGATCAATTTTTTTTTGATCTTCTATGTCAATATTTTTTAAGTTTTTATTAATTACAGTGTTAATATTTTTTACTGCCTTTAAAACACTTTTGCCAAGAAAATAATTTTTATTATTATCTCTTAATTCGTAAGCTTCGAATGCACCTGTTGACGCCCCAGAAGGAACAATTGATAAAGCTTTAGTTTTATCGTTTAAATATACTTCCGCTTCTACTGTTGGGTTACCTCTGCTGTCAAAGACCTGTCTTCCTACTACTCTTATGATTTTAGTCATTTATTAATTCTTAATCAATGTATCGATTGACACTAATTGTTTTAAAAGATTTTTTATTTCTCTTAATGGAACCATGTTAGGTCCATCTGAAGGAGCGTTATCTGGGTCTTCATGCGTCTCCATAAAAACTGCGCCTACGCCTACAGCAATAGCGGCTCTTGCTAAATAAGGTACAAATTCTCTTTGTCCTCCACTTTTTTCTCCCATACCACCTGGCTGCTGTACGGAATGAGTAGCATCAAAAACAATTGGGTAACCAAACTTTGCCATAATCGGTAAAGCTCTCATATCCGATACTAAAGTATTGTATCCAAAGCTTGCACCACGCTCAGTTATCATAATATTTTTATTTCCAGAATCTTCCAGTTTCTTTATTACATTTCCCATGTCCCATGGCGCTAAAAATTGACCTTTTTTAACATTGATTATTTTACCTGTCTTTGCGGCAGCAATTAATAAATCTGTCTGTCTGCATAAAAAAGCTGGTATTTGCAAAACATCTACGTGGGGAGCCACCAAAGAACATTGTTCTGCGGTGTGTATGTCGGTCAAAACAGGGACTTTTAATTCATTTCTAATCTTATCAAATATTGATAAGGATTTTTCTAAACCCATACCTCTTTTTCCTTTAAGGCTTGTTCTGTTAGCTTTGTCAAAAGAGGTTTTGTAGATCAAATTTATTTTTAAATCTGAGGTTATTTTTTTAAGTTCTTTTGAAATATCTAGTGCATGTTGTTCACTTTCGAGCTGGCATGGACCAGCTATCAATGTAAAAGTTTTATTATTGGCAATTTCAAAATTAGCACACCTTACTTTGTGATTAATCATCTGTTTGTTCCGAGTTATTTTTTGCTGCTTTAATAAAGGAAGAGAATAGAGGATGAGGAGCAAAAGGTCTAGACTTAAATTCAGGATGAAATTGAACGCCAATAAACCACGGGTGGTTTTCAAGTTCAATTGTTTCTGGTAAAGAGCCATCAGGTGAAAGGCCAGAAAAAACTAAACCTTTTTTTTCTAATTTTGATTTAAAATTTTTATTTACCTCGTACCTATGTCTGTGTCTTTCGTCGATTAGGTTAGAATTATAAATCTTATTTATTAAAGTATTTTTTTTTAATCTAGCTCTATACGATCCTAGCCTCATGGTTCCTCCTAGATTTTTTTTACTGCCTTTTTGAATTTTTTTTCCTTTAACCCATTCTTGCATTAAACCAACTACATGTACCCCGCTATTACCAAACTCACTGGATGTAGCTTTCTTAATACCTAAAATATTTCTAGCTGCTTCTATTACTGCCATCTGCATTCCAAAACAAATTCCGAAAAAAGGAACTTTATATTTTCTGGCATAAGCTATGGCTTCAATTTTACCTTCTGTTCCTCTTGAACCAAAACCTCCAGGTATAAGAATTGCGCTGTATTTATTTAGAATATTAACTACATTTTTCTTATTAATTTTAGTTGAATCTACCCATTCTGTATTTAAATCTACATTGTTATTTAAAGAACCATGCATCAATGCTTCATCTAGGGATTTATAAGCATCTTTTAAATCAACATATTTACCTACAATTGCAATTGAAACTTTTTTTCTTTTTAACTTTATTTTATTAATAATGTCTTTCCATATTTTTAAGTTTGGTTTATTTTTTTCTTTAAGCCCAAATATATTTAAAATCTTTTTGTCTAATTTTTCCTCATTGTATTTAACTGGAACTTCATAAATAGATTTGACATCTACTGATTGAATTACATGATCTTGTTCTACATTGCAGAATAGAGATATTTTTCTTTTTTCTTCTTTGGGAATATTTCTTTCGGATCTACAAACTATTATATCAGGCTGAATACCTATACTTCTAAGCTCTTTGACAGAGTGTTGAGTCGGTTTTGTTTTTAACTCCCCAGAAGCGCTTACGTAAGGAACCAGTGTGAGGTGGATAAATAAACTTTTATTTTTTCCTTCTTCATTTGAAAATTGCCTAATAGCCTCTAAAAATGGTAAACTTTCGATGTCACCTACTGTGCCGCCTATTTCGCATATCACAAAGTCTTCTTTAGAAACTTTGTTAGAAATAAATTTTTTTATGTTGTTTGTAACGTGAGGAATAATTTGAACTGTACTTCCTAGGTACTCTCCTCTTCTTTCTTTTTCAATTATGTTCTTGTATATTTGCCCTGTGGTGATGTTGTCTTCCTTTGTGGATGGTCTATCGGTAAATCTTTCATAATGACCTAAATCTAAATCTGTTTCTGCGCCGTCATCTGTCACAAAAACTTCCCCGTGCTCAAAGGGATTCATTGTTCCTGGGTCT
>MDTF01008013.1_pt1 | contig 12704 bp, 13 predicted proteins | sample 811191 | NCBI WGS metagenome assembly MDTF01 (sample SAMN05326649, study PRJNA326480) | marine metagenome | isolation source: seawater | place: Southern Ocean | collected 2011
AGGGCCAAATGCTCAATAAATTAAATAGAATACGAAGAGATTTTAACCAATGGTCGTTATTTACAGCAGCCATTGGCTTTTTTGTTGCGATACCTATTTTAACCATCACTGTATATTTATTTGATGGAGTAGGTAATATGTGGGAGCATATTGTAAGCTATTTTCTATTAGAGTATATCCAAAATTCTATTATACTCTTGATAGGTACCGGCATACTAACAACCCTGCTTGGCACCTCTTCAGCCTGGGTTATTTCCAATTACAATTTTCCTCTTAGATCATTATTAAAATGGTTGCTTTTTCTGCCATTAGCAATTCCATCCTATATTGTAGCCTATGCATATGTTGGCTTATTAGGTAACGGAGGTACACTAATTGAATCTTTACAAACCGTTGGGTTTTCTATTCAAAAAATAGAGCTGATGAATATCTATGGATTGATCTGGGTATTGAGTTTTTCTCTTTTCCCTTATGTTTATGCAAGTAGCCTGGCGATGTTCTCATCTATTCCACGTAGTATTCGTGAGTCAAGTGACATATTAGGAGCATCCAAATGGCGCTATCTAAGGTCTGTAGCTTTTCCTTTGGCATCCCCCGCAATTATTAGTGGACTGTTTTTAGTATTTATGGAAGTGCTTAACGATTATGGAGCTGCCAAATATTACGGAATCAATACATTTACAACGGGAATATTCAGAACATGGACGATGCTTGAAGACCTGCAATCAGCGGTGTACCTATCGGCATTATTGATCGTAATGGTTGTCATTATCAATTCACTGGTAAAGTGGCAAAGAGGAAGTAAATCTTATGCTGTAAAAGGGAGTACAGACCAGCTAAAGTCGACAGATAGAATTGTTTTAAAAGGCAATAAACGGCTTTTAGTTTGGGTAATAGTTGGTATTCCTATTTTCTTTGGTCTCTTATTACCTCTAGGGCAGTTGTTTTACTGGGCTACACTCACTTATGAAAAAATATTAACCGTTGAATTACTTAAGATAGCGGGACAGAGCTTCACTATCGCCTTGGTTACTACCGGTCTTATTATTCTTACTTCATTGGCATTAATCTATTTTTCAAGATGGAATCATTTAAAGAGTTTGCATTTTTTTAAGAAAGTTGCAACTATTGGCTATGTGATTCCAGGAGCCATTATAGGAATTGGAGTTATAAGAAGCAGCCAGTCTTTTATCACTTTTTTTGATGAGGTATTCAGCCTTGAAATTGGGTTTATGTTTTACAGCAGTAGTGTTGTTTTAATATATGCTTATGTTTTTAGATTTTTAGCAGTGGTATTTCATCCACTAGAGGCCAACTCTTTAAAAGTGGGAAAGAAAATCTCTGAAGCTTCTTACCTTCTGAATGTTGGCAAGATAAAAACACTATTCAATATTGAATTTCCTTTGTTGAGAACCGCTTTATTGACATCAGGAATATTGGTTTTTATTGACGTATTAAAAGAGCTGCCATTAACACTAATTCTTAAGCCCTATAATGTACAAACATTGGCCGTAAAAGCATATGAGTATGCAGAAGACGAACGTGTTGCAGAAGCAGCCTTACCGGCATTAATGTTGATCTTTACAATTACAATATCAATGGCATTGATTAACTATTTGCAGAAAAGAGATAAATTAAAAATATAAATAAGGATATTTTATGGTTGTGAATTCTATTTTAGAAATCAGTAAACTTTCTAAGTCTTATGATGGAAAAGTAAAAGTACTGTCTAATTTTAACTTCAAGATGGAGAGCGGTAAGATATGTGCAATTGTAGGTGAAAGCGGAAGTGGAAAATCTACCTTACTAAGACTTATAGCTGGTCTGGAACGACCAGACGGAGGTGAAATAAAAGTAGCACAATCTATAGTTAGTGATAATACAAAAATAGTACAGCCTCAATTGCGAAATATTGGCTTTGTTTTTCAAGACTTTGCCTTATTCCCTAACCTTACTGTAGAACAAAACATAGCATATGGCATTAAAGATAATAAAAGTAAAATCATAGACACGTTACTTAAGCTAGTGAAAATGGAAGGCTACAAAAAGTCCTATCCTTCTCAATTAAGTGGTGGTCAAGAACAAAGAGTAGCTTTAGCCCGTACATTGGCAATTGAGCCTAAATTACTTTTACTGGACGAGCCATTTAGTAGTCTAGATATTGGTTTAAGGTCTGAATTACGCAAAGAAATAAAAGGTATTGTAAAGAAGCTTAATACCTCTATGATATTCATCACTCATGACATCTCAGACGCGATCGATATCGCAGATGAAATTATTTTCTTAAGAAACGGAAAAATAGTACAGCACAGTCCTATCTCTGAATTATCGAAAAGCAGTAAAAATGAAGACATCAGTAAAATTATGTCTGAATTAAAGGCCAATATGGAAGGGATTTTAAATCTATTCCAAAAATAAAGACCCCTTGAGATAAATGTATATAAAAATTGGCGAAATAGTAGTAGACTATAGGTTTTTGGATCTTAACATACTTTATATTTAACAGGAAGTTTCAAGCTTTGTAGTAGCCTATTTTTTTTTTCATAAGACCTTCAATTGGAAAGTAAAAGAGTATTTAAACGCAACTTTCCTCACACAAATAATTAGACAATCACGTAATTTTAAAATAAATGAACTATTTAATCACTGCACTCTTAGTAGTGTTAACATTACAATCCTGTGATAAGAGCAATGAGATAGCCATCACAGAAGAGGATGAAAACTTTGTGCTGTCCTCTGTATACGGTACAATATCTCATAGCTTCGATTACAAGGAGAGCAAAGTTTCTAAAATATTTATGGTCTTAGAGGAAATGACCCTTGAAAAAGAAATCATATACAATCAAGATAACCACATTGAATATTCCATTAATACTTATGAATTTGATGATTTAAGCGTCTGGGTGGATACTACATTTGTAGAATATCAAGAAAACCTTATTCATAGAACTACAACTCAAAAATACATTGAAAACTTCAAAATCAATGAATATTTACAGTATGACCAAGAAAATAGATTAATTAGTGTTCGGCAAGAACGAATATTGAATACTACGTACAACCTAATTTATAACTTCATCTATGACCAAGAAAATAACGTGACAAGATTGGATATTCCAAATTTTCAATACAATCTTTTTGAATATGATGACAAAGTCAATCCATATACACAAATTGACTTAGACACAAAGATTATACTAGGAGAATGGACATTAATGAATGTACTAAGTAAAAATAATACTATAGCCGAAACAATAATAGATGACAGTACAGGAGCAACCATCGAGAATTTCGAATTTGCATACCAGTACAATGATGCGAACTTACCTATTAATAGAACAGAGGAGTTTGAGATCACAACTTTTTATGAATATTAATAAAAAGACTGACTGTGACTAAAGAGCTACCCCCCTACTCTAAAACAGGACAGGTTGTTTACCAAAACAAATACGCAACAACAAACAAAATTAAGATACAATTAGGGTTAGACAAGGGTGTTTATTATCTTGAGCTTGGTAATGAAGATTGAAAAACTACTTTAAAGATACTAAATCAATAATGACACCTGTTAACAAAACCTATGAATCATAAACCTTTGTTAGATTACATACATAAATATATCAACTTAACCCTTGAAGAACAAACCATTCTACTTTCTAAAATAATTCATAGAAAATATCTCAAAGATCAATACATAGTTCAACAAGGAGATATTTGTAAAAGTGCTAATTTCATAATTTCGGGATGTACAAAAACATTTTATATAGATAAAGAAGCTCAAGAGCATATTGTGACCTTCTCCATTGAAGATTGGTGGACATCAGACTTAGGGAGTTTTATAACTCAAACTCCCGCAGACTTTAACGTTCAATGTCTGGAGAACACCGAACTTATTCAATTTACCTTTGACAATCTTGAGGAGTTATATGCAGAAATCCCGAAGCTCGAGCGGCTTTTTAGAAAGATTGTTGAACGTGCTTTTGTAGCTTCACAAAAAAGAATTATTAAAAATTTTAGCCTTACAGCCAAAGAACGCTATCTAGTCTTTAAACAAACATATCCTAAAATTGAGCAACGAGTTCCTCAATATATGATTGCTTCTTATTTGGGTATAACCAAAGAGTTTTTGAGTAAAATAAAAAGTCAACTCAGTTACGATAAATAGATGTTAATCTAGATTAATACCATTTTGTAATCTACTTCATTTTCTACGGCTTTAATATTTAAGACATTTGTACTTTAATAATTAAAACTAAAAAAATGAATACATTACCAAAAAATAATATGAAAAATGACCCTCCTAAATGTGGTTGTGGAAACACTCAAGATATAAATGGCTTTTGCGATGGGTCACATCTAAATAAATAAAATATAAGTTTTACAACGAAGCATACTTCAAAATATTAATAATTAAAAATGATAAATATGAAAAATTCAATTAAAAACATAGCTACACTGGTAATCGTAGCATTTATGACATTTTCTTTCACAGCAATAAATGGCGATAAAAAGCAAATTAAATTAGAAAGCAGTAAAGTAGTATGGAAAGGCTATAAAGTAACAGGCGCTCATGTAGGAGTTATCTCAATTAAATCTGGACACCTTAATTTTGACAAAGAAATATTAACTGGAGGAAACTTTGAAATAGATATGTCAAGTATTACCGTTACCGATTTAGAAGGCGGGTCTAAAGCAAGTTTAGAAGGTCATCTAAAGTCTGATGACTTCTTTGGAGTTATAAAATACCCATCAGCATCACTCAACTTTACCAAGGTTGAAGCAACAGGTAAAAACTCATATAAAGTCAATGGAGAGATAACTATTAAAGGGAAAACAGAAACTGTTTCATTTAATGTTTCTGTTTATGGAAACAAAGCCAATGTATCCTTGAAAATAGATAGAACAAAATTTGATGTGAGGTATGGATCTACAAGTTTCTTTGATGGATTGAAAGACAAAGCAATTTATGACGAGTTTGACTTAGTTGCTGATTTAGAATTTTAAAAAGATTTGCAAAGCACAAGAAAAATTAAATTCTATTGTTGTTAAAAAAGTCAATACACTAACAACCTATATAAAAATAGCTGTCTAAGCACAAACCCAAAGGTTTGTGCTTTTTTATTTATATTTATCGCTGTGAAAAATTAGCAGATATAAACCCGCTAGTTTTGATACACAAAAACAATAGCTAAAATTATAAACAAATGGAGTTGAATGTTCATCAAAAAAATTCGTGTAGAATATGTGACAATTATGAACACAACACACAATTTGTAGCGAGAGAAATGATGTTTGGTTTTAGAGACACATTTGGCTATTTTGAATGTAATGATTGTAATTGTCTTCAAATTGATACAATTCCAGATGATATGTCTAAATATTATCCTGAAAATTATTACAGTTTTAGTGAGTATAAAGGAAAGAAGTTTAAGGGATTTTCTGGATTACTAAAAAAAAGAAGTATTATTTTTTAATAACTGGTGGCAAGGTTCTACAAAAAATTATGGGTCTATTTACTGGAAGTAATAACTACTTTGTCTTCCAGGGGCTAAATATCAGTAAGAATACAAAAATCCTTGATGTAGGTTGCGGAAATGGAGGGAGCTTTCTATATCCATTGGCAGAAATTGGATTCAAAAACCTTAGGGGTTGTGATCCTTACTTAAAAACTTCAATAGTATACCACAATGGGTTACAGATAGACAATACTCATATTTACGAGGCTAAAGGTCTATGGGATATCATCACGTATCACCATTCTTTTGAACACATTGCTGACCCCCTGGAACACATGAAAAAAATATATGACCTTTTAAAACCAGGTGGAATTTGTATCGTAAGAATTCCTACAACATCGTCTTTCGCATGGGAACATTATGGAATTAATTGGGTGCAACTAGATGCTCCAAGGCATTTCTTTCTTCATTCTAAAGAAAGCATGCAAATAATAGCAGAACATTCAAAATTAGAACTATACAAGACTGTTTTTGATTCTACTTATTTTCAATTTTCAGGAAGCGAAAAATACATAAATGATGAATCCCTGATTACACGGGAGCCAAAAGGGTTTATCAATAAGATGCGAGGAAAAATTCAGAAGCATCAGTATCAAAAAAAGGCGAAACTACTCAACAAGGAGCAAAAAGGAGATCAAGCTGCTTTCTTTTTTAGAAAAAGTGGTTCTCAAACTTTAGACAACAATAAATAAACAGCATTTAAACAAGAGTTTATAAAAACGTTGTACTTAATAAAACTATATGAACACTTTAAAAAAAATTTCATTTCCATTTTTATCACTTTTCCTATTGTATAGATCCATTGAGTTAACCAGAAGTTTAACTTTATCAAAACCCAATGAATATAGCAATATAGAGGCGTTGCTTATATCATTTTTATTAACACTTTTTATTACAGGTATTTTTGCATTTATTGGATTTGCATATTCTTCTAGTAAAATTTTACCAGACAGATATTATGAAATTAAAAACCCAAGAGTTTTAAACTATACAAGTAAAGTGTTAGGCATTAAGTATTTTAGGGTCTTAGTTCTCTTCTTTTTTTGGGGCAAAAAAAATAACCAGAAAAAATACTTCAATGGAACAAAAAAGGGCCTTCATAATTTTATCTACCAGACCAAGCAATCTGAATTTGGGCACTTGGGTGCTTTGCTTCTTATTTTGGTTTTGACAATTTATTTGCTTGCCCACAAATATTATTTCCTTACTCTAATTATAACCTTGATAAATATTCTCGGAAATCTTTATCCAATAATATTACAAAGAACACATAGAATTAGAATTGCAAAAATAACTAAGCACAACACAATATAAATTTAATAGCTAGCTCCTAGCCTATTTACTAATGCCCTAGATGGCTTTGTTTGTTCCTGTTTTAATTATACATTTAGTAAAACAAGCACAACACACAAGACCCTATAAAATTTATTACGCTATAGCGTGTTTAAGAAACTTTAAGCATAATTTTTTGGTGTGTATTGTATTTATTAAATTAGTTGCTTAAAGGCCAAAAAAACAAGGTACATTAAAGCCTTAGCCTTAGACAATAACTCAAATCTTTAAAACATGAATGCAGTCGAACTTATAAGCAAAGTGTTCCTACCCTTATCTCTTGCCATAATTATGCTAGGGATGGGAATGACTTTAATTCCTACTGATTTTACGAGAATAATAAAATACCCAAAAGCCATTTTAATTGGTCTTACCAATCAACTTATCTTTTTGCCTATTATTGGTTTTTTACTAGCTATCGCTTTTAATCTAAATCCTGTAATGGCAGTTGGGTTGATGATTTTAGCTAGTTGTCCTGGAGGTCCAACTAGTAATTTGATAACTCAAGTTTGTAAAGGAAATATTGCCTTGTCGGTCACTTTAACTGCTATTGCTAGTATTGTAAGTATTGTAACAATACCCTTTATTCTATCTTATGCTTTAGCCTATTTTGGTAGTAACACCGATGTTATAATTAAGTTACCCATAATTGACACCATACTACAAATAATGGTAATAACTGTGATACCAATTTCTATAGGAATGCTCATTCGTAAACATAAAACCAATTTTGCCAAACAAATGGAAAAACCTATGAGAACCGCCTCAACCGTTATTTTCATACTCGTTTTCATTGCAGTATTAGCAGCCAACGCAGATAAACTAGTAGATGGAATGAAAGAGGCTGGAGTCGTTACCTTAGTACTTAATATCGTAACAATGGGATTGGGCTATCTCACCGCTAGGATGTTTAAATTAGAGATAAAAAATACTATTTCAATTACAATAGAGAGCGGTATACAAAATGGGACCCTAGCACTTGTAATTGCAACGTCTATATTAAATAATGTAGAAATGGGTATTCCAATAGGAGCCTATGCAATTTGGATGTTTCTTACTGCGGGAATATTAATGTGGCTCTTAGGTAAAAGACCTAATGTAGATTCAAAATAAAAAAAGTCCCACCGAAGCAGGACTTAAATAATTAATTAAAATATTTTTACTTATTTAATCTCATGGTGAAACAGTTAATCCTAACGCTACCAATTGAATGGGTCATCACCTTCAAGTAATTCTATCGCTAAAGCTTCAGCTATTAATAGTGTGGCATCCTCTGCAGAAATCGTAAAAGCAAATTCACAACTTTCTTGGTTATCACAAGGTAGTATATAATTAATATTACAAAAATCCCGTGCTTTTCCAATATAAAACGTCCATTCATCAGACACAAAAGCATCGTATATTATATAAAGTCTATATCCTTCTTCATTTACTAAAGCAACATATGGATTTCCAGAATGGGTGCCAGTCCACATGTCAATATATGGGCCATAAAGGTCTAAATTAGCTTTTTCACAAGTTACTTCTAACACCTCTTCTACTGGTAAAGTTACAGTATTCATTTGCAATGTTACCGCTGTTTGCGCTAGTAACCTTCCATTTACCGTTGCCCCTGTTTGCACAGCGATTGAGGTTGCTCCTAATAGGTTTCCTTCAAAGTGGCTTGTTGTACCTAATGTAACAGCGCCTGATACTTGCCAAAAAATGTTGTTGGCTTGAGCGCCTCCTTCTAAATTCATTCTAACTGCAGAACTCATTGTAAGTGTTCCTGCAACTTGAAAGATCCATACATCATTTCGACCACCTGAAATTGTTATGTCTGTAGGTATTAAAAGTGTACTTGTCCATTTGTGAAGCCCTGGTGAAAGGGTTAGTCCTCCTATAATCCCAGCTCCTACATTTAAATAATCTGGGTTAGAGCGTCCTGCAGCATCTGTATATGCAGTTTGCATATCAAGCACTGCTGTTGTGAGTCCTGGAGCATCCGTTATCCTACAAGGAAGTGGGCCTGCAGCATCAACTGTATTTATGTTTCCAATAACTTGGGGACACGTTAATAAAAGAGCGGCACCTGTTATTGGGCTAGTTCCTACATTACCTGTAATTAAAGACGGAGGCACATTGGTGATTCCTGATTTAGAAAGAATCGCAAAATCTCCAGCTACACCAAGACCAACAGGTAATAGTAAAGTTTTAGATTGCGGGATAATTAAATTTTGATCTTCGAGCTCTATGGCTTGTGATTCAGAATCACAGCTTGCCATAATTCCAAATATTAGCAACACTACAAATGGAAGAAATTTTATTTTTTTCATAAATATAAAATGTTTTGTTTTTTATTTTGTGCAAATATATTTAAAATATTATGAAATATAAAAATTAGTTGTTAAAAAGAGATAAAGATATTTTTTATAAAATTAAAAACAAATCCTATATATTAGTTTGGTAAACAGCATTTTAATTTTTATAAAAATTATAAGACATCATATTAGTTGCTAATAAATATTTGAAAAATAGCTTGATTTAAATCTTTTTTTTAGTGGCCATATTAAATAAAAGTTCAACCTAATATGCAATAGGAAATCAATTACTCTTTTATAATTTTTAACACTTTTTCTGCCCCGTGTATTGTTGAAACCTTTACAAAATACGTTCCAGATTTCCATGATTGAGAAGCAATCGTTACCCGTGTTGTATTTGCAGAATGATTTGTAGTTAATTGTCCTAAAACACTATAGACCCTTATAGTTTGTATTTGCTCGCTACTTGTTAGAGTTAGTGTATTTTGGATAGGGTTTAAATAATGTACAGAAAGTGATACATTAATATCATTGATTGACAATGTAGGCTCTATAAAGTTTTGCGCGTAAATTTTTGATCCAGACCCTCTGTTTTCAGTAAAAACTGTAACAGCTTGACCATTTACTGGTCTATTAAATTGAATTCTACCTTTATTACTAGCATAGGTTGCTAGAGGTTTCATTTCTTCAGGCCAAACAAAATCTCCATTTTGAGCTAGATAACAAACATTTAATGTTGTTGGACTTCCACCATTATCTAAACCACTTTTAATTAAAAAAATAGGTTGATCAACTACTAACTGTAAATCTCCAGCGGGCACATTATCAGTTCCTATTGCAAAAAGTTCTTTTGCAGTATCTGTAAATTGTCTATCTCCAGTAGTTTTATCAAATTTTTGCACATAGGTTCCAGAATTGTTTTGAGATTGATCTCTATAGGTGCAAACAGACCAAATAAAATCTGAACCTGAATTAAAGTCAATTTTTGTTTCCATTTCATAATCTGTCTCATTGGTGTCAAAATCAGCACCATTAATACCCCAAGGCAAGGTTCCGTCGGGATTAATGCGTTGAAGGTATGAATCAAACCTAGAGCTTGAAGTGGCGTAATAACTATAGTAAACAACATCTGCATCTTGAACCCCGTCATAGGAGTTAATAAACGCAGTGGTTTTATTGGCTAGCTGTGTGGGGCTTTCCCAAACAGCATCTCCATTAATATCAAAGCGTTGTGCATACAAAGTAGAACTAATACCACTACCTAATTGATGATACACCATTATATAATTTCCTGAAGAAATTTCGTAAAGATTTGCAGGTGCAGAAGGGGTAGGTGCCGCGGGTGCAGATGGCCAAACAGCAATTCCATTATTATCATACTTTTGCATAGTTGCACTAGAGGTGGCAGTACTTAACCAAGACACAAGAGTCTCTCCAGAGGATAATGGCAATACTTTTACTAGAAATGCACCTGAGTTAGTAACAGTCCAGAGAACACTACCACTACTATCAATTTTATAGGCCAAACCAGTATCATTGCTAGTGCCGGTAACACCAACATAAATATTATTAGAATCATCTATACTCAAAGACCACTGAGAGGTAGAGGTACTCATAGGTATTGTATTGCTTATAAGAGCTCCATCTTCGCCAAATTGTTGATTTCCTAAAGCATCAAGAAGCTGAACCCTTAATTCATAATTTACTGGAGCTGCAACAGCCTTCCAAAACACCACATAGGTTTGCCCATCAGAGGTTCCTATAGATTTAATATCTCCAGAATTAGAACTTGCCACTAATGCGTTAACTGCAATATCTTCATTCCATTGGGCGTGAGAAACAAACCCAATTAATAAAATAATAATAATCGTAAAATTTTTCATAAACATTCTCGTTTTAATGGATGTGGGTGGGTAGTGTAATTATTTTATCTTTTAGATTCCTTTTTCAATAATACCAGGTGCTAGCGGTGTTAAATACGTCCCTGTAATTATTTCATTACTCTTGGTACTAATTATCGGCTACTTTGTTTAATAAAAAACAGTATCGGTATCAAACAGCCTTTCTAAGTGTGTTATTAAAGTTGGAGTGATTATCGGGAGTATTGGGTTTGTAATAGGCTTTTTTGATCCTATTATATTTACGCCACAAGCAAATAAAGGACCTTTGCTTGGCCTTTTTATTACGGGACAACCTGGGCTTGGATTAATAACAGGTGGAATTTATTGGCATGTGAAGATAAAGTGATTTCAAGCCACCAGCAAATACATGCTAGTGCAGCTTGAATCACCTTTTTTATCATACCATAGATCAAGAAACCACTGGGGTGCTTTTGAGTTAGCTCATTCTCAGTTTTTAACTTAATCTTGCTCAGAAGGTGCATTTACATTAACTGTTGTGTTTTCATTCAAATTTGGATAGTTTTCCTCTTTTTGTTTCTTGTTAGAGTAAAAGATATTCCAAAATGTCAAACCTATGTACACAGAAAATATGATAGCACCTATTATAAAAAATCCTAAATTCATGTTGTTCTTCTTTGTCTAATTGCTATTGCAAACAATAATATAGTGCCTGGCCAATGTGCAGAATATTGAGCCTCTGCTGTCATACCCATGATACCATAACCTACAGAATATAGTAAACAAAGGAATGCTAAGATTACTGGATACCATTTTAAAATAATTTTTTTCATTTTGAGATTGTTTTTTGTTTATTGTTAATTATTGATTTTTAAATGTCTTTAAAGGGCTACCTGATGCTTTTGTAGCACCTCTAGGGTAGTGTATTGTAATGCTTTTTTATGAGTTGCTTCCAGAACGACAAAGGGAGCTTTACCAGCACGTTGTGCCTCTAGCCACCTAGATATACACAAGCACCACTTAGAACCTACCTTTAGCCCCAGAAAACCCCACTGTGGTATAGGGGTTGAAAGGTCGTTTCCACGAGATTTTGTATATTCTAAAAACTCTTGCGTTACTACAGCGCATAAAATATGAGTGCCAGAATCTTCTTGAATAGTTCTACAAAAGCCATCCCTAAAATAACCTGTTGGTGGATTATCACAGCAGGATTCTAAAGGAGTTCCTAGAACGTTAAATTCTTTATTGTTAATCATACTTTTGATTGTGTTTAGCGCTTTTTTTAAACTAAAATTAGATCTGTTTACCTCTAAGGAGCCTTAGTGTTGGAAATAATGGAAAAACAAACCTTATTCATATCTAAAGAGAATGTTGTTTGCTATGTGATAGCTAATGGTTTTTATACTCTCATACTATCAAATTTAATCAAAGAAAATGTGTTTATCTACTAAACTCCTGGTTTAAGCATAACTTTAACATAGGAAACACCCATGGTTTAAACAAAAATAGCCGCATTAAAAAACTCATTTCGAAGCTAATAAAAAATATTATAGCAGAGTTAAGATTCATAAAATCACCAAAAAAAAAGAACGATTAGACTACATTTTAAGTGTGACTCTAATATAGGTTCACAAAATTAAATACAGAGAATTTGATAGTTAGATTAGTAACTGCACTGAAAATCAAAAATATACCTA
>MDTF01004891.1_pt1 | contig 12702 bp, 12 predicted proteins | sample 811191 | NCBI WGS metagenome assembly MDTF01 (sample SAMN05326649, study PRJNA326480) | marine metagenome | isolation source: seawater | place: Southern Ocean | collected 2011
TGTAGATCTAGATTTTTCCTGACCATTGTTCAACAGCGGGCTACACAGAGTGGCGCTCGGACTTTACCGTTGCAGGAACAGCTAATGATTTTCACATTATTCCCCACTAAATTTCCATGTATTAAATTAATATGACCTTAAATAGAAATAGTCAATAATTATTTCTATCAAAATTAAAACTTTTTTTATATTAATCAGGGTAACAACTTTTTTCTAATTTATCACATCAAAAATTAATTGTTAAAAAAAAATATTATTTAAATTATAATCTTATTAATCTTTAATCAAATAAAATTGATTACCACCGTCAGAGAAGTGTACAATCAAGTTATTTGCAAAAGCAAATTCAGCAACAGCTTTTGAAACACCATATGGTCTAAGATAGTCATCACCAAATAAGATTCCTTTATTTTTTAACTTTGGAAACCATAACTCTAAATCTTCCTTAACATATTTATAATCATGATTTCCATCAATGTATATAAAGTCAAAAAATTCACTAATAAAATCTTCTGAAGCAACAGAGGATGCTTTTTTTATTATTTTAACATTTTTGTGGTTAAAAAATTTTTTTTTAACATGTTCATAATAATTTTTAAGATTATTTTCTTCATAGTCAGTAAAATCATCATTTACCACCCAAGGATCAATAAGGTAAAGCTGTAATTTAATATTTTCTGTTTTAAAATGTTTTATCATTTGGGAACTATAATCACCTTTTAAAACTCCAATTTCAGCTCCATTTAAATTTTTTACCCTGAGTATTCTGTTCCGCATTGATATTAAATTTAAAATATACTTTCGGGGTTTATGCTGAACGTAACTTAATAAAATAAGCCAAAAAAAAATTATAAAAATTAATAAAAATATTGAGATGAAAACTATGTAATTTTTATCATAATTAAAATTCACAATAGAAAGAAAAGTAAAAAAAAATAAGGTGATGATAATTATAAAATTAAAAGAATTCTTAAATTCGTGGTAATGATTTATTAGGTTTTTTATTTTTTTTTTCATAATCAAATTTTAATATAACTAGTAATAACTTTTTAAGTTTCAAAACATCTTAAATACTGTTCTGCAATTTTTAAATCAATCTTTTTTTTTTTTGCAATTTTATAAAACCAATAAGGGTCATTAATAAAAGGCTTACACACAGCAACGAAGTCAGCATAATTATTACTGATAATATTGTTGATCTCTTTTTCTCCTCTAATCATACCGTTAGCATAAACTTTTATATCTATTTTCTTCTTAATTTGAGCACAGTACTTAACTTGGTAGATAGGTTTAATTTTTTTGTTAGTAAGTGGTATTATGCCACCACTACATGGTGTTACGTAATCAAAGCCTATATTTTTTAGTTCATTAATTAAATAAATACAGTCATCCATTATTATGCCGTTCTTTAAACAATCATCCGCTGTAACTCTAGCACCTAAGACCTTATTCTTTGGCCATAGCTTTCTGATTTCTTCACTTATTTCCAGAATTAATCTACATCTTTTTATTAGACTACCACCATACTGGTCGGTTCTTTTATTTGTAATTGGAGAAAAAAATTGATGTAATAAATATCCATGAGCCGCATGTAATTCTAGCAAGTCAAATCCAGATTGATTCGCAAGCATAGATGATTTAATCATTTTTTTTTTAATTACACCAATGCCGTAACTACTCAATTCTTTTGGATTAGGCCAAAATCTATCTCTTTTTATAGAAGTTGGAGCACAAGTTTGCCACGAACCTTCATTTTTTTTTAGTGGAGAATTAAATTTAAACCAAGGGATATGACTTGAGCCTTTACGTCCTGCATGGCTAACTTGAAAGCCTAAAGGTACATCCGAAAATTTTCGAATATGTTTAATTAATTTTTTAAATTCCTCTTTTTCTGAATCATTTGATAATACTAAATCTTTTTTAGAAATTTTTGAGTCTTGGGAGGGAAATATTGACTCTAAAATTAATAGTCCAGATCCTAGCTGTGAAAGTTTTTGTAAGTGCGAATAATGCCAGCTAGAAAGTTTACCATTCTCTGATGAATATTGACACATAGGGCCAATTGCAACTCTATTTTTTAAAATAACATTGTTAATTCTTAAACTTTTGAAAAGCATTATTTCTTTTGAACTACAAAATCATTATGTGGATGAAAAATAGCTGATGGATAAGACCAATATGTTTCAATAAAAAGCAACCCGAGTCCTTGCCCAAGTTTAGGTAAATGAGGAATACCATCACTATCAATCATAGAATCAAATGGAACGGCCATTCTTAACCACTCACCTTTTTTTTGTTCGTCATAATGAAATCGTGCATTTATTGCTACTAAGGGATCAATAGGCATTAAGTTATTTTGGTCCAGAAGTTCATATACATTCTTCAAAGTAGTAGGATTTTTTACACCAAAGTCAGAAACTTTAACTCTTATTAATTCAATTGGAAATTTAATACTTTTAAAATCTGTTTTAGTTTTCTTTGCTATATCTCTTATCCAGTGACTAACAATATAATTCTTTTTTATAAGCAATTCTACACAATCGTGCATATTGTTAAATTTTGACTCTTTTATAAGTTTCCAAGGACCATTCATATCAAATATAAATTATAATTTTTAAGATTAAGTTTATTTAATAATATTAACTATATTATAATATGAATATAATGCAAAATAATTAATTAAATAATCAAGAAATATTATGGAATCTAAATTATGCATATTTATGGCAACAGAAAATATGTCAAAAACTCTCCACGCATATGATGATATAATTTCTGGAAGTATTAAAAATTTTAAAAATTTATTAATCATAAATTTAATAAATATAATCTCAAAGAATGAAAATTTTATTTACCGTGAGCATAAAGATTTAAAAAAAAGATTTAATGAGAATATAGAATTTTTTTATCCAAAAAATTCAAGGGAATTTAATAATTTGGTTAAAAATAAAAAAATACTTGCATTTGATGTAGTTGGAAAAACTGAAAAATATTTTAAGATAAGAAGACTATTCAATAAAAAAAATATTAGATTAATCCTAGTAATGAATCATGGTTTTTTAAGTAATGAAGAGACCTATGGTTCTGATAATTATAAAAGTTATATTTTTGAAAAAAAAATTAAAATTATAAAAAAAATATATAGATTTTTAGTTTTAATTAAATATTTGCCACCTACATTTTTATATTTTGAATCAAGAAGGGAAATTTATGAAAATTGTAGATTAAATAAATCAAATATTTTTTCTAAAATACTCCCCTTTTTAAATATGTCATATTTTAAGAATGTTTATCTGATAAATAGTAAAGCCTATGACTATGAATCGATAAATAAAGATATATCAATTCAAAATCAAATTACTTTTTTAGATGGCAACTACAAACATAAAGAAATAATGGGCAGAATAAAAATGAACAGTGAAGATTTAAAAAAAAGATATTTTAAAAAACTTAAAATAATTTTTGATTGGTTGAGTAAAATTTATAATCAAAAAGTAGTAATTTGCCTTCACCCAACTTCAGATATTTTTGAGTATAAAGAATATTTCACAAATTGTGTTATTAAAAAATATGAAACACAAAAAAATATATCTGAATCTTCAGTGGTATTATTTCACGAATCAGGATCAATTACTGATGCAATTTTAAAAAAGAAAAAAATTATTAGTCTGTCCACAAGAATTTTTGGAAGTTATGTAACAAAAAGAATTGAGCTATATAGAAAGAAAATTAATTTAGTTTCCATTGATATAGACAATGATTCAGTGCCAAATCAAGAGGTTATTTTAAAAAAACTAGAACACTCAGTTAAAAATTATGAACATTATATAGAAAATTATCTTAAGTCAGACAAGGATCATTTAGGTATAGATAAAATAATAAAAACAATCAAAATATTTATCTGAAATTAATGAAAAAAATATCCTGGCATAAAATATTTAATAACAGTAAATTTTCTTATATCTTTAAATCGAAGCTGATAAAAAATAATAAAAAATTTATTAATACTTCTTATTTATTATGTAAAATTATTTATCCAAATTTAAATAAAAAGAAATTTTTTAAGATTTTGAGTTTTATTTCATCAACATTAAGAATAAAAAAAAATGATTCATTATTAGATTTTGGATCAGGAAATGGGTCATTTTTATATTTTTTCATAAATAAATATAATTTAAAAAAAAATTACAGTTTTGAAATATCATCGCCTCTCATTGAAATTCAAAAAAAGTTCATAAAAGAAGCAGAATTTTTTAAGACACATCATATAAAAACTACAATATTTAAAAAATTTAATTCAGATTTAGTTGATTACTCTATGAGTAATTCGGTATTTCAATATTTTTATAATGATAAATATAGCTATAAAGTTTTAGAGTTTCTGCTAAAAGTCACTAGAAAAAAAATTTTAATTTATGATATAAAAAACTCTGAAACAAAAAATATTTATAGAGAAACTGTAAGAAAAAGACAAAATCTGAGTAAATTAAAATTCAAAGAAAAGTATAAAAAATCACCAATTCGATTTTATTCTAAGAAAACATTCAAAAAACATTTAACCAAGTTACAAAAAAAATATGACTTTAATTTTAAGTTTAAAAACTTGCCAAGTACAACAACTGATTATAAGTATGGTTATTGTTTATTAATTGAAAAAAGATTTTAACAGATTAGATAAAGTGAAAAATATAATCCTAAATGAAAAATACAGTTCTTCTAACATCTTTCTTGAAAAAGCCAAGGGTGATAAAATATTTTTAAAAAATAAATCTTTTTTAGACATGTCATTTTGTAATGGAGTTATGTTGTTAGGTCATAATAACAAAATTTATAAAGAAAGTATTAAAAAATATTTACAAAGAAATTTTTCAATTTTTTCAAATCCAAATACACAAGCCATTAAGTTATCAAAAACATTAAAATATTTTTTTCCAAAATTTAAAAAAATTGTATTCTGCAACTCAGGTTCTGAAAGTGTAATAAAAGCAATAAGACTAAGTAGAGCAACAAATATAAAAAAAAAATTAGTATTAGTTACAGGAAGTTGGCATGGCTCAACTGACCAAACTTTATTTTATCCGAAAAAAAATTTATCACCCGAATCTCTATCCGCAGGTTTAAAGGACAGTGATAAAAAAGATGTGATTTTCATTCCCTACAATAATATTAATGATTCTAAAAAAATTCTTGACAAGCATTTTAAAAATATAAATTGTATTTTAATAGAACCAGTGATGAGTTCTTTACCAATTAAAAACGGAAAGCCATATCTGAAATTTTTAGAAAAATACTGCAAAAGTCGAAATATCAATTTAATTTTTGATGAAATAATAACTGGTTTTAGATCCAAAAATGGCAGTGTCCAAAAACAATATAAAATTAAACCAGATATCACATTAGTAGGAAAAGTACTAGGTGGGGGACTTCCAATAGCTGCAATAGGAATTACAGATAAAATTTACAAAAATTTACAAAAAACAAAAAAAAAAGTTTTTTTTGGAGGAACATTTTCTGCAAATACCTTTTCAACTTTTGTTGGAAATGATGCAATAAGCTTTATAAAAAAAAACGATCAATTAATTAAAAACTTAATTGCTAAATGTAAGTACTTTGAAGATAAAATTAATTATTTTATAGTTGAAAACAAACTGCCAATAAAAGTTTATAGGTTTGACAGCATTTTAAGGATAGTTTTTACTGATAAAAAAATACAAAGTCGTGTACAGAGAGATTTTCTTGAAAAAAAACAAGTTAGATCTAAACAACAATTTGTTAAATTTTTATTAAAAAAAAATATTATTTTTCCTTCAAATGGTGTAATTTTATTTTCATTAATGACCAGCAAGAAAAGCATAGACCATATTATAAAATCTGTGTCTATCGGATTGAAAAAATATTTTAATAAAAAATAAATTGATTTGAAAAATTATATTTCTAAAGTTTTATATATTTTACCAGGTGGTCAGTCTGGAATTTTTTTTACGATTCTTGTTCTTACACTTTTAAATACGTTATTTGAGCTTATAGGTATTGGATTAATCATTCCATTTCTGTCTCTATTTTTTGAAGACACAAATTCACAATTTCTAGATCAGCTAACATTTTTGAACAATATGTCAAATGAAGATAAAATAATTTTTATTCTCTTTTTACTTTTAATAGTTTTTGCATTAAAAAATATTTTTTTACTATTTTTCCATAAAAAAAAAATAAATTTTTCTCAAAACTTAGCAGCTTTAATGAGCAAAAAGTTGTATTCAAAATATATTAAAAAAAATTATATTTATTTTACCAATAAAAATTCATCAGAACTTATAAGAAATATTACTGGTGAAGCTAATTTGTTTTCCTTAGGAATAGTTTTTTCTTTAATAAACTTGATGTCTGATATAATAATTTTTACATCAATTATATTTTTTTTATTTATATATAATTTTTTAGCCTCAATAATAGCTACAACAATAATTTTAACCTTTGGTTTTTTAATAATTCTCTTTCAACAAAAAAAATTAAAGTCGTGGGGCCACATGAGAATGTTTCACTCAAATGCTATTATTAAATTAATTCAAGAGTCTTTTGGAAATATAAAAGAAATTATTCTTTCAAATAATTTTGATTATTTAATTAATAAATTTAGTTTTCACACTATGGAAAATGCAAAAGCAGGTAAAAAAAAGGATTTTTATTTTATAGTACCAAGACCAATACTTGAGGTGATTGTTGTATTCATGATGATTATTCTTGTTTATGTTTTTTTAAAAAATAATCAATCAACATCGGAAGTTTTCGTAATAATTGGTGTTTTTTCTTTTGCTTCAATTAAATTAATACCATCCACAACAAACATAATGAGATCTGTGCAAGGCTTAAAATATAATTCCCCATCGCTTGATATACTTTACAATGAACTGAAAAATTCAGATGAAGATAATCAGATTTTTAAAAATGAAAATTTCTCATCTAATAATTTTGAATTTAAAAAAATTGAGATTAAAGATATGTCATTTTGCTACCCAGATAAAAAAGATGAAGTTTTAAAAGCTGTAAATCTTGAAATTTTTAAAGGTGATAAAATTGGTTTTTTAGGCGAGACTGGAAGTGGGAAAACAACTTTAGTTAATCTAATTGCTGGTCTCGTTGTTCCATCTAGTGGAGAGATACTTATTAATAATGAAAGTATGAATAATAAAATAAAAGTTTGGCAGGATAATATTGGATATGTTTCTCAAAGTGTTTATTTAGCTGATCAAAGTTTGGCGTTTAATATAACATTTAAAAATCCTGAAGAAAAAGTTGATGAAAAAAGAATTGAATATCTGATCAATATTTTAAAGTTAAGTGATTTTATAAAATCACAGAGTGATGGTTTAGAAACTACTGTAGGAGAGAAAGGAATAAAGCTATCTGGAGGACAGCTTCAAAGAATAGGTATTGCTAGAGCATTGTATTCTAAGCCAAATATATTAATTCTTGATGAGGCAACTAATGCTTTAGATTCAGAAACACAAAGATTTGTAATTAAAAATATTTATTCAGAGATGGAGAAAAAAACTATTATATCAATATCACATGATATTAACTCTTTAAAAGAATGCAGCAAAATTTTTAAATTAGTTGATAATAAATTAGAAATTATTAAAATTTAATAAATTGCAGATATATGCTACTAAACATATATTATAAAAATTACTGTAGGTTAAAAAATGATTATTAAATTGATTAAAAAAATATTTTATATTTTTTGGAAGTATTTAGGTTTAAAAAATATTGAAAAACTTTTAAAAATTCAAATATTAGAACAGCTATATTTAAAAGAAAAATTTAGTGATAAAAAAAACCTTGTTAAAAATGGCTTTAAAGTTTTTTCTCAACAAGATGAAGATGGAATAATAGAGGAAATATTTAAAAGAATCGGTATATCAACAAAAAAATTTATAGAAATAGGCGTTGAAACAGGTGACGAGTGTAATAGCACATATTTGCTTCACAAAGGGTGGAGTGGTCTATGGGTTGAGGGAAATACTAATTTTAAAGATAGTATATATAAAGAATTTAATAAATATCTAAAAAGAAATCTTAAAACAGTTTTTTGTAAAGTAAATCCAAACAATATAAAAACAGAACTTCTAAATTTTTTTCAGCAAAATGAAGAAATTGATTTATTGTCTATAGATATAGGGACACATACCTACCATACATTAGAAAGCATAAATTTCATAAATTCAAGAGTTATAGTGACAGAGTACAATGCAAAGTATGGACCATCCTTAGAGTGGATATCAAAATATGATGAAAATTCTGTATGGGATGGTACTGACAATTATGGTGCAAGCTTAAAGTCATTTGAAAAAATGTTAGAAAAAAAAAATTACAAACTAGTTGCATGCAATATATCTGGTGCTAATGCTTTTTTTATTAGAGGTGATTTAATTAAGGATAAATTTGAAGATGATTTTTCAAGCGAACATCATTTTAAAGAAGGTAGGTATTGGTTGAAAACAGCTTTTGAAAAAGACTATAAAGTTAAAATATCTTAAATTGTTAACCTCAAACACAAATAATAAAAAAATAATAAATTGGTTAGTTGAAAATAAAATTCCATATTCCACAAACATAGAGTTAGGAAAAAAATCCTGGTTAAAAGCAGGTGGTATTGCAGAATTTTTCATACAACCTGAGAGCATTGAAGATACAGTTAAATTAATAAGATTTTTAATAAATCAGAATATTAATTACTACCCAGTTGGGAATATTAGCAACACATTATTTAGAGATGGAGTAATAAAGACGCCCTTAATAAATTTGAAAAATATAAAAAATACAATTATTAAAATAGATAATAGAAATAGAGAAATTCTAACTTTTAAAGCCTCAGCAGGAATGACATTATTTAAGTATGTTAATTACTTACAAAGTAATTTCTTTTTATCAGGTCAAGAAGGGTTAATTGGAATACCAGGTACTATCGGTGGAGCAATATATACAAACGCCTCTTCTTATGATTCATCTATATCTGACTACATAGCAAAATTAGAATATATAAATGATAAGGGTGAGGTTATTATATTGGAGAAAGAAGAAATCCAATTTGGATGGAGATATTCAATATTTCATGAAAAAAAAAACTTTTTAATTTCACAAGTCTATTTTAATTTTCCTTTAAAAAACATTGAAAATAAAGAATTTTTTGATGAAAAAGTAATGAGAATCAAAGAAGATAGAAAAAAATTTCAAGAAAACAAATTGCCTAACCTTGGAAGTTTATATGCCACAAAAAATTTATATAGAGACCTTAGTAAAATATCCATAACACTATTTTTCTTATATATAATTTATCTAGTAGGAACAAAATTAATATATGTTTTTTATAATGGTAAATATCTTTTAAGGTTTAGGAGATTAATGATTAGACTATATTCTGCCTATTTTGGGATAGGTAATGACCATTTTTCACTTTCAGAAAAAACGATTAATTGTTTGGTAAATAAAGGATCAAGTAAATCTGTAGAAGCATTTAAATTAATATACAAATTAGAAAAAAAAATTAAAAATAAAATAAGATTAGAAAACGTATTAGTAGAAGATATAGAATGAAAGTTGGGATAATAACATATTATTGGAGTAATAATATTGGTGCTTTAATACAGAGCATTTCATTAAAAAATTTTTTGAGTAAAAATTTTAGTAATGATGATTTTCAATTTGAAAAGTATTTACCTAAAAGTTTAATTTTAAGAGAAAAAAAAAGTCAACTAAAAACACTCAATCCTATTAAGTTTATTAAGGCTATAAATAAAAATTTATCCTTATCAGATTGGAAAAAAAATACCGCAAAACTACCAATGTATTCCCAAATTAAAGATAAATTTGATAAAGATATTTATATTTATGGAAGTGATGAAATATGGAACTATAAAAATCCCTTTTTTAAACTAGACAATTATTTTTTTGGCAATAATAATGAAAAAATCAAAATAGCCTATGCAATCAGTATCGGTAACTTAGAATTTAATCAAAATAACATACCTGATTTAGTAAAAAAAAATATTTGTTCTTTTAAAAAAATAATAGTTAGAGATGAAAATACCTATAATTTTGTAAATTTAATAACTAAAAAAAAACCCTTTATAGGTTGTGATCCTTCATTATTAGACACCCCAGATATATTGTCGGGTAATGAATCATGTTTTAGTTATTTATCAAAAAAAAATAATTATCTTTTAATTTATGGTATTTTTTTTTCAAAGAATCAGATTATTAAAATAAAAAATTACGCAAAAAAAAATAATCTAAAAATTATTTCTATTAGTTACTACAATATATGGGCGAATAAAAATATTCTAAATGTTAATCCAAATGACTTTGTTTATTTAATAAAAAACTCTAAAATTGTAGTAACATCCATGTTTCATGGCATCATGCTTTCTTACAAACATCAAAAAAATTTTTGGTACTCAGAAGACCCATATAGAAAAAATAAAATTGATTTTTTTTTAAGAAAATTTAATTTAGAAAAAAGACATTTAAATTTCTTATGTACTAAAGATTTAGATTATTTAAATAATGAAAATGAGTATAATGAGTGGATTTATGAGTCAAAATATGAACTTTTAAGCTCATTTAAGAAATAATCCTGTTTAAAATTTTTCGTACAAAACTACTTTCAACTCTATTTTTATTATAATTAATATTAATTTTATTCCTTTTGCACGACTTCCAAATTTTTTTTGATGAAGATATTGCTAAATAAAAAGCGTTTCTTTGACCATCAATTTCAACAACAGGGTTAACATCGTGGAAAGCATCATTATTCTGTAATGAAGCTATTACTCGATTTCTAATAGGCTTGATGCTTTCAAACACTTTTAAATTATTAGATGTTTTTTCATAAGTTCTGTGCTCACCTCCAATAATATTTTTAAACCCCCCAACATAAATCAAAATAGAGATTAATCTTTGAGGATTGTCAATATGAGGGCCTCTACCACCAGTACTTATACCGTAATTTTTTTTCCCATATCCTAAATCTAATCTTGAATATAAGTATGGTTTTAAATTTTTTTTTTGAAAATTATTTATATTAAAGACTTTACCCACTTCAATGGGTTTGGACATGATGTCAAATTCTTTAGGACTACTTACTAAATCTATTTGATTTTCTAAATCATTGCTAAACAGATTAACAAAATATTTTATGAATTTATCACTATAAACCCAATTATGTAATTCATGATAAATTTTAGATCTTTCTAATAATTTTTTATATAATCTATCTCCATGTGTAGTATCACCATGCATTCTTCCAACATTATTAGTTGTAAAATCACGTGCAAGGGGAAAATTTTTTTCTAATTCTAAAAAAAATTTATCTGTAAAAAAATTATCTATAACTATATATGGAAAGGGATCAGAAACTTTTTTTATTTTTAGATAATCGTTAATCATTTTTTAATTATAAGTTATATTCATAAATATGAGTTATATATATTTATTGGTTTTTTAATTTAATTTTTAATAAATTTATTTCTTTAATAAAAACCAATTGCTATTATCACAATTACCCTTAAGCTTTGGATCTTCTTTCCAAAAAAACCCATAATTTACAACTTTTAATTCAGGAAACAAATTAATCAAGTCCTTTGCAAAATCTCTTTTAAAAAGTTTATCTTTATGGTTTCTGTAGCTAACAGTAATTGGCGTAGGATTGAAATATTCAGAAATATAGATATATTTTTTTGATAAACTAAATATCTTTTTATAGATTCGATTAAGTGTTCGAGGGTCCTGATGAATCAAAACACCAGCTGTAAAAACAAGATCAAATTTTTTATTTATTTTGAAATTTAGAATAGAGTCATTAAAGCAAGTATGATTATTTTTGACAATACCAAATGCTTTTTGATTTATTTCAACCCCATAAAGGTCAATACCTTTATATGCTTTTTTTAATGCATCAAGATTGTAACCAACATTACACCCCAATTCTAAAGCAGACTTTAATTTAATTCTATTTGATTTTAGCGCATTCCCAATTGTAAGTATTCTATTATTACTGCCTAGATTTCTACTAATATAGTTATTTCCAAATTCTTTAGACCAAAATTTTTCTTGATTTGTTTTATATTTAATTTTTACGGTCATTTTATAAATTTTATCTTTTAAAAAGTAAAATTGCAATTTTAAAGGGTAGTCTATTTGCCATTACGATTTTAATTATAAGCTTATAAATAAACACTAAAATTTAATTATTAATCATTGTGATTTTTAAAACATTGTTTAAAAAAATTACAATATGACTATTTAATATTTTTAATTTATGTTAAAGATGGTGTTATTTTAACGCACTTGACGGTCTTAAAAAAATAACTTAGTAAGCTATATAATTTAGTTTTTTAAGTTGTCGATTTCAGAGGTACCATAAAAAACTGAGATTATCTCCTAAGAACCTGTTGCATAATCACAAAGAAAAAAAATATGAAAAAAAATATGAAAAAAAAGTATATAGCAATTTTAGTAACACTCTTAACAATAATTATTTTAAGTGCTTCTTTCGTGGGATATTCAGAAAATAAATTAGTTAATACTATTAAATTTTACACACCTCAAAATTTAAAAACAGCCTTGAAAGAAAACATTTTTTTTATTTCTACTCTTCGATCAATATCTGATGAGAATAAAAATGAAATAAAGAGACTGTATACA
>MDTF01003218.1_pt1 | contig 12697 bp, 10 predicted proteins | sample 811191 | NCBI WGS metagenome assembly MDTF01 (sample SAMN05326649, study PRJNA326480) | marine metagenome | isolation source: seawater | place: Southern Ocean | collected 2011
ACCATCAGTGCCATTCTTAAAGCCAATAGGGCAAGATAAGCCTGACGACATTTCACGGTGAGTTTGTGATTCAGTAGTGCGGGCGCCAATCGCTGCCCAGCTCCATAAGTCTGACTGATACTGGGGCGATATAGGGTCCAGCGCTTCGGTGGCCAAGGGTAAGCCCAAAGCTGACAAATCCAACATGAGCTTACGGCCTATGTGTAAGCCTGTTTCTATATCAAAGGTGCCATCTAAGTGTGGATCATTAATAAGACCTTTCCAGCCCACTGTTGTGCGGGGCTTTTCAAAATACACGCGCATGACAATATAGATGGTATTTTTAAGCTCCTCTGCTAACCCAGCCAAACGACGCCCATAATCTAAAGCAGCTTCTGTATCATGGATAGAACAAGGACCAATTACCACCAATAAACGGTGGTCCTTGCCATCTAATATATTTTTTATGGTTTGCCGAGCCTGCATCACACCATCGGCAATCATACTGGTAGTGGGCAGTTGGGTTTTTAAATCTTCAGGTGAAGTCAGTACCTGCTGGCTGGCAATATTGAGGTCTTCGATGCGACGATCGGTCATAGTTTGTCTCTATAAAATAACTAATGCTAAAAGCGGTTAAAGGTTGGCTTATGGGAAGGTGTAAACGCTATAATCAGGCTGTCCTTTGTAACACAAATAAAGGCCGACAAACAAATTAATCGTCACTAAAATGTGTGGAAGAGAAACAGATTATGGCAATACTGGGTATAAAGCTTAGTTCTCACCTTTTGGGACAGATGTTTGCCATCTGCATGGGCTTAGTGTTGTCGGTGCAAGCTCAAGCTGCATTATTTAGCGGCGTTAAACACCCATTACCTGCAGAACAAGCCTTAAGCGTTACTGCTCAGCAAGATAATCAGCACCTTGATCTGGTGTGGAATATCGCCGATGGTTACTACCTATATCAAGATAAACTAGTGTTCACCACACCTAACAATCAGCCCCTAGAGCAAGTGGCATTGCCTCCAGCCGAGCTTAAACAAGATCCTGTGTTTGGTAACACCAAAGTTTATTATCGCCAACTCCATGTTACTGGAGTGTTGCCAAGTTCAGCAACTCCAGCAACTCATCTGGTGGTTAATTTTCAAGGTTGTTGGAGCGGGGGAGTTTGCTATCCGCCGCAAACGACACGCATTCCACTTGAACCTTTTAGTGCGCTTGCAACAGCCCCGGAATTAGTTTTAGCAGGCCCAGACTTAGTCACCGACAGGGCGGATTGGTCTCAAGCTAGCGGCACTAATGCTAGTTGGTTTATCAATAATTTGGAAAACTCTTCCCTTGCTAGCTTGATAGTTATTTTTCTACTGGCGGGCCTCGCTTTGGCGTTTACTCCCTGTGTGTTGCCTATGGTACCTATTTTATCAAGTATTATTGTAGGTCTTAATCCCAAACCTAGCCCTGCTAAAAGCTTTTTATTGTCTCTCACCTATGTGCTGGCAATGGCGGCGACTTATAGTGTAGCTGGTGTAGTAGCAGGCCTAAGTGGGGCTAATGTACAAATTGCCTTACAACAGCCTGAAGTGATAGGTGCCTTTGCAGCACTATTTGCACTTTTTGCTGCAGCCATGTTTGGCTGGATTAATGTGCAAATGCCTCAGGCTATACAAAATAAAATAAATGCCATCAGTGGCCATCAATTAGGTGGTCAATACCGTGGTGTGGCGATTATGGGCATATTATCCGCCCTTGTGGTGGGTCCCTGTATGGCTGCTCCATTGGCTGGCGCGTTAATATTTATTGCTCAAACTGGCAATGCAATAACCGGCGGTCTAGCTTTGTTTGCTATGGGTCTAGGCATGGGTGTGCCGCTCTTATTAGTGGGTACATCAGCAAGCCAATGGATCCCCAAAACAGGCCCTTGGATGCACCGTATCAAAGTGGGGTTTGGCTTTTTAATGTTACTCATGGCTCTATGGATGACAGATCGTGTTTGGCCCCAATTAAGTATCATGGCACTGGCAGTTATAGCCATTATTGTGGCCTTACTTTTAGCCCTGAATCATCGCTGGCAGCCACCACTACAGACACTTTCAGCCGCGGTCGTCAGTTATACCTTAGCCATTTTCTTAGGCCTGTATGGATGCTTGCTGCTGGTGGGCTATTGGGCTGGCACAGGTAGCCTACTTCAGCCTTTGGGTCAGCTAAACCTGCGACAGCCTGCTAGCCTTTTACAAGTACCTAATCAAACTTTGAACTTAACTAAGGTTTTACCTCAAACAGTAAGCGCCTTATTGCAGCAGGCCAAGTTTGACCGCCAGCCGGTAATGTTAGATTTTTATGCCGATTGGTGTGTCTCTTGTAAAGAGTTAGATAGCTTTGTATTTACCGACCCCAAGGTGCAATTTGCCCTTAAAGATTTTAAGGTGGTTAAAGTAGATGTCACAGTCAACAGCCCAGCTGCGCAGCAGTTAATGCAGGCTTTACAGCTAGTGGGACCGCCGGCATTAGTGTTTTACAATGCTCAAGGTCAATTAATTGCTGAAACAGTAATTGGGGTGCCTGCCATTGATGATTTAGTGGAACTCTTGCAAAGAGTTAACCCCCTGTAATTATACAACATGGTTTTTTTTCGACTATGTGTTACTATTTAGGCAAAGTTATGTAAGGTTTGACCAACGCTTATGAAGTTACAACAGCTTAAATATATTTGTGAAGTAGAAAAACATAACCTTAATATTTCAGCTACGGCGCAAAGTTTGTTCACATCACAGCCGGGCATAAGTAAGCAGATTCGTTTGCTAGAGGACGAACTTGGGGTGAAGATTTTTTTCAGAAGTGGTAAGCATCTTACTCACGTCACGCCTGCTGGCCAGGCTATTTTAGAGTCAGCCCACAAGGTATTGTTGAAAGTGGATGGCATTAAACGTAAGGCTCAAGAATACATCGATGAGACCAAAGGCTCCTTGTCTATCGCCACAACGCACACTCAAGCACGCTATGCCTTACCTAAGGTCATTAATAATTTTATTGGCCAGTACCCTGACGTGTCATTGCATATGCAGCAAGGGACACCTAAACAAATTGCCAGCTTAGCCTCAGATGGTGAGGCCGACTTTGCAATTGCTACAGAGGCGATAGATCAATTTAGCAATCTTCTTATGATGCCCTGCTATCACTGGAATCGATGCGTTGTAGTGCCAAAAGACCACCCATTAGCAAAAGTTCAAAAGTTGTCTTTAGAAGCTCTAGCCAGTCATCCAATTGTGACTTATGTGTTTGGTTTCACTGGTCGATCTAAACTAGACGATGCGTTTAATAATGCTCATTTAGAGTCCAAAGTCGTTTTTACTGCGGTAGACTCTGATGTCATTAAAGCCTATGTAAGGCTGGGGCTGGGTGTGGGCATTATTGCTTCTATGGCCTATGAACCCCAACTTGATGGTGACTTAGTGGCGCTTGATGCAAGTCACTTGTTCGCTCAAAGCACGACTAACATCGGTTTCAGAAAGGGTACCTTCTTACGAGGCTATATGTACGACTTTATAGAAGCTTTTGCCCCAAATCTAACTAAAAGTAAAGTCGAATCCGCCCAAGCTTGCCGCACCAAGCAGGAGCTTGATGCCTTGTTTGAAACTAACACACTACCTATGAGGTAAGCGATGAGAGCGCCAGAGGCTTATAGCTGGCGCAATCCATCAAGCAGGTTATTGACCTTATCATAGGTCTCTTGGTATTCAGAGTCACATTCAGAATCGGCTACCAGCCCACCTCCAGCCCAACAATATATCTGGCCACCAACATCACCTTTGGCATTAGTCACTAAGGTGCGAATACAGATGTTAGTATCCATGTGACCATTACTGCTGATGTAGCCAATAGACCCAGTATAGGCGTTGCGTCTATGCGGCTCTAGCTCTTCAATAATTTCCATAGCGCGCAACTTAGGCGCTCCAGTAATGGAACCACCAGGGAAGGCCCCCTTTAACAAGGGTAAAATATACTCACTAGATTTCAGCTCCCCCGTCACCGTCGTAACTAGGTGGTGCACATTGCTGTAACTCTCAACGCTAAACAATTGCGGTACCTTGACCGAAAATGGCAAGCAGTGCTTGCTTAAATCATTACGCAGTAAGTCAACGATCATCAGATTTTCAGAACGGTCTTTTGGACTGTCCAATAAAGCTTGGTAAAAGCCCTGATCTAGGGCCTTGGTTTGACCTCTTGGGCGCGTGCCTTTGATGGGCTTAGTTTCTACCTTGCCATCGTCAACCTGTAAAAAGCGTTCTGGTGACAAGCTTAGCAATGCGCCTTCTGGAGTTTCCATATAGGCACTAAATGGAGTAGGCGAAATCTGGCGAAGTTGCTTGTAGGCGGCCCAAGGATTGCCTGAATAGGGTGCCATAAAGCGCTGAGCTAGACAGACCTGATAACAGTCTCCTGCATAAATATAATCAATCACTCGGTGAAATTTTTCGGCATATTCTTGCTTTGTCATGTTTGAAACAAAGTTACTTTTAAGGCTAAACTTCGGTTGCAGGCTGGGAGAAGGCTGCAGGACAAGCCTTTCTAAGGCTTGCGTGCCTAGTTCGTCAAGTTGGCTCACTAGGTAACTTTTTTGTAGTTCATGGTCGTTAATAATAGCCCATGGATAAATACCAATACACAGATCTTCCATGGTGATGTCAGCGCTAGCTGTATTAGCTAGAGTTTCAATAGATCGGCCTAAGTCATAGCCAAATAAGCCTGCTGCACCCCCAGTAAAAGGAATACCTTGGGCCGCGTCTAGCTTACTGGTATCGGCCAGTAGTTCCGTTTGTAATTTTCCAATAAGCTCAAAGGCGTCTAGGTTAGTTTCTTTAACAGTGTTATCTTTCTCAATCCTAGTGACACCATTTTTATGACGAATCACCGCCAAGGGCTCTGCCATGGCGATATCATAACGACCAAAATGACTTATTGGACGGCTAGAATCTAACAATAAAGGCATAGCAAGATGCCTGATGCGTTCAAAATAATGGCAAGCGTTTTCAACGAAAGGTAAGTTGGTTATATACACATTAACACTCTTAAGAATTCTGGTAAATCTAGTCTAACTGCCCCAAGGCAGCGGCACTAGGGTTTTACTTAAATTTTCAATATCAGCTAGGCATGGAGTAGCTTAAGATAACAGTCAAAATCTAATATTGTCTACAATATTAGATTAATGTCTAATTTGACGCTGACTATTAGGGGTATTATAATAAAAAATCGTAAAATATGTAGACAATGAGTGATGCAGCAAGAAATAACTACTTTAGCCAGCCAAGTTTGTGATCGTATTCTCAAGGATATTATTATGGGCACCATCGCCCAAGGTCAAAAGCTCAATGAGCCTGAACTTGCGCGCATTCATGGCATCAGTCGAGGACCTTTGCGTGAAGCTCTGAGCCGACTTGAAGCCATGCGTTTGATTACGCGCACGCCGAATGTGGGTGCTAGGGCGGTTAAACTGTCTTATCAAGAGCTGTTAGAAATCTATCAGGTAAGGGAGTCACTAGAAGGTTTGCTGCTAAGCTTGCTGCTCAGTACATGTCTTTAGAAGAAAAGCGCAAGCTTAGGCTTCTGCTTGATAGCCACCATAAACACATTTTAAAGACCCAAGGCCAATCTTATTTCCAACAAGAAGGAGACGTAGACTTTCATTATCGAATAATTCTTGGCAGCAAAAATCAACGTCTTATTGACATGCTTGCAGGAGATTTATATCACCTTGTGCGTATGTATCGGTATCAATTTAGTGTGTCAAGTAACCGCCCCCAGCAAGCCCTAAAAGAGCACGACCAAATTTGTAGTGCTATTGAAGAAAGTGATGGAGAACTAGCTCAGTGGCTAATGCAACGTCATATTAATAATGCTCGTAATAACATTATGCAACGAATGCAAACACTCGCCAAGACTGAAGATGGAGACCACCAATGAGCAACCCTAAAAGAATGAGCCAAGGCGCTAAATTTCGCACAGCCATTCACAATAATGATCCACTTCAAGTGGTAGGAACGATCAACGCTTACAGTGCCATAATGGCCGAAAAAGTGGGCCACCAAGCTATTTATCTTTCAGGAGGTGGTGTTGCTAATGCTTCTTATGGCTTACCAGATTTAGGCATGACTAGTCTTAATGATGTACTAGCAGACGCTAGACGCATTACTGCAGCCAGTGAACTGCCTTTATTGGTCGATATTGATACCGGATGGGGGGGCGCTTTTAACATTGCCCGTGCTATTAAAGGCATGGAGTCTGCAGGCGTAGCTGCGGTGCATATCGAAGATCAGGTGGCACAAAAACGTTGCGGCCATCGTCCCAACAAAGAAATTGTTTCAACTCAAGAAATGGTAGACCGGATTAAGGCAGCAGTAGACGCACGCATTGATGATGATTTTTTTATTATGACCAGAACTGATGCCTTTCAAAAAGATGGCCTGCAAGCCGCAATAGATCGCTCTCAGGCTTGTATAGAGTCTGGTGCAGATGGCATTTTTGCTGAAGCTGTGCATGAGTTAACCGATTATGAAGCCTTTGCAAAAGCCATATCAGTGCCTTTATTAGCCAATATTACTGAGTTTGGGGCTACGCCCTTGTACCACAAAAGCGAATTGGCCAAGATGGGTGTCGATTTGGTGCTTTATCCACTGAGTGCCTTTCGTGCCATGAATAAAGCTGCGCTTAACGTGTACCAACACCTATTGGATGACGGTGATCAAAAGGCAGTTATTGAAACCATGCAAACACGTATGGAACTATATGATTTTTTAGATTATCACGCCTTTGAAGAAAAATTAGATGAGTTATTTGCAGCTGGAAAAAACCTGTGATTAGGCAAAAAAAGGAACAACACAATGAGCACTAAACCTATTTCTGGCGCGGGTCTAAGGGGCCAATCTGCAGGTTCTACGGCATTATGCACCGTAGGTCTAACAGGCACAGGCCTAACCTACCGCGGTTATGACATTAGTGAGTTAGCTGATAAAGCAAGCTTTGAAGAAGTCGCTCATATGCTGCTTAAAGGTCATCTTCCCAACCAAACAGAACTTGAGGCCTATACGAACAAGCTACGTAATATGCGGCATTTACCAAAGGCGCTAAAAACTATTTTAGAACAGATTCCAGCCAATGCCCACCCCATGGATGTAATGCGCACCGGTTGCTCTATGCTTGGTAACTTAGAGCCTGAAGTTGATTTTTCCATGCAACAACAAGTCACTGAACGCATGTTAGCCTTATTTCCCGCTATTATTTGCTATTGGTATCGTTTTAGCCATGATGGCGTGCGCATTGAAACTGAGACTGATAATGACTCCATAGGATCCTACTTTTTGCACTTGCTACATGATAAGCAACCCAGTGCGTTGCATGCTAGAGTCATGAACGTGTCTTTAATTTTATATGCTGAGCACGAATTTAATGCATCTACTTTTACTGCAAGAGTCTGTGCCTCCACACTTTCAGATATGCATTCTTGTGTAACAGGTGCGATTGGTAGCTTAAGAGGCCCATTGCATGGTGGTGCAAACGAAGCGGCAATGGATATGATTCAAACCTGGTTGACGGCAGATGAGGCCGAAGCTGCTATTATGGGTATGCTGGCTCGCAAAGATAAAATTATGGGTTTTGGTCATGCTATTTATCGGACATCAGACCCGCGTAACGTGATTATTAAAAGCTGGTCTCAAAAGCTAGCTGAATCTGTAGGGGATACTCATTTATACCCAGTTTCGGTGCGCTGTGAAGAAGTCATGTGGCGTGAAAAAAAGCTCTTTTGTAATGCTGATTTCTTCCATGCCTCCACGTATAACTTTATGGATATTCCCACTAAGCTATTTACCCCTATTTTTGTTATGTCACGACTTACTGGTTGGGCGGCTCATGTTATGGAACAACGCACCAACAATCGTATTATTCGCCCAAGTGCCGACTACACGGGCCCAGAAACTGCCCACTGGGTCGATATAGCAGATAGAGGCTAAAGCCATGAATATTCTTTACCGCAAACCCTTAGCCGATACTGGGTTAGATTATTTTGACACCCCAGCTGCAATTAATGACATTAGCCCCGGGGCTTACGCTAAGCTGCCTTACACGTCTAAAATATTAGCGGAACAATTGGTACGTCGCTGTGACCCCGCTATGTTAACGGCAGCTTTAGGGCAACTAATTGAACGCCGACAGGATCTAGATTTTCCATGGTATCCGGCACGCGTAGTGTGCCATGACATTTTAGGTCAAACAGCACTAGTAGATTTGGCTGGTCTTAGAGATGCGATTGCCGAACAGGGCGGAGACCCGTCTAAGGTTAACCCCGTGGTTCCCACACAGCTAATCGTTGATCACTCCTTGGCTGTAGAACATGCAGGGTTCGATGCCGATGCCTTTACTAAGAATCGTGCCATTGAGAACCGACGTAACGATGATCGTTTTCACTTTATTGAATGGACTAAAACAGCCTTTGAAAACGTTGATGTGATACCTGCTGGTAACGGTATTATGCATCAGATTAACCTAGAAAAAATGTCTCCGGTGATTCAAAACCGTGATGGACTGGCTTTTCCCGATACCTGCATAGGCACTGACAGCCATACCCCACATATCGATGCTTTAGGCGTTATTGCCATTGGCGTGGGCGGCTTGGAAGCAGAAAATGTAATGTTAGGCCGTGCTTCTATGATGCGCCTGCCAGACATTATTGGGGTGGAGCTTCAAGGTAAACGACAAGCTGGTATTACCGCGACAGACACGGTGTTGGCCATCACTGAGTTTTTACGTCAGCAGCGAGTCGTATCTGCTTATCTGGAGTTTTTTGGCGAGGGAGCAAAAGGACTCACCATTGGGGACCGTGCAACTATTTCTAATATGACGCCCGAATTTGGTGCCTCTGCTGGTTTATTTTATATTGACCAGCAAACTATCGATTATCTCAATCTTACGGGTCGTGAACCAGAGCAAATGGCTTTAGTTGAAAGCTATGCTAAAACTAATGGCCTATGGGCTGATCATATGGTCGCAGCAGAGTATGAGCGCGTATTGACCTTTGATTTATCAACTGTAGAGCGCACTATGGCAGGCCCCTCTAGCCCACATTTGCGCTTACCAACCTCGGCTTTAGGAGCGCGCGGTATCGCCAAAGCCTATGACCAGGCGGGGATTGACGGTTTAATGCCCGATGGTGCAGTCATTATTGCTGCCATTACCAGTTGTACTAATACCAGTAATCCGCGCAATGTCATTGCTGCAGGATTACTGGCTCGCAATGCAAACCGTTTAGGCTTAAAGCGTAAACCTTGGGTTAAGTCTTCTTTTGCGCCAGGCTCAAAGGTTGCCAAGCTCTATTTAGAAGAAGCCGGATTGCTAACTGAAATGGAACAGCTTGGTTTTGGTATTGTGGGATACGCCTGCACCACCTGCAATGGTATGAGTGGTGCTTTAGATCCTAAAATTCAACAGCAAGTGATCGACCGTGATCTATACTCGACTGCTGTACTGTCGGGTAACCGTAACTTTGATGGTCGCATTCATTCCTATGCTAAACAAGCCTTTTTAGCCTCACCGCCCTTAGTAGCAGCCTACGCCATTGCTGGCTCTATCCGCTTTGATATAGAGCAAGACGTGCTTGGCCAAGATCCTCAGGGCAAGGACATAAGGTTGAAGGACATTTGGCCTGACGATGATGAAATTGACGCTATCGTCACCCAATGTGTCAAACCTGAACAGTTTAAACAAATTTATATTCCAATGTTTGATTTAGGTAAAGTAGAAAAAGCTGCCAGTCCCTTATATGACTGGCGCCCCAATACAACCTATATTCGCAGGCCACCCTACTGGGAAGGTGCATTAGCCGGAGAGCGAACCTTAAAAGGTATGCGTCCTTTGGCTATGCTAGGTAACAATATCACCACGGATCACTTGTCACCATCGAATGCTATTTTAGCCAACAGTGCCGCTGGTGAGTATCTTACCAAGATGGGTTTGCCTGAAGAAGACTTTAATTCTTATGCCACCCACCGAGGAGACCATCTTACAGCTCAAAGGGCGACCTTTGCTAACCCGAAGTTACTCAACGAGATGTGCCGCGATAAAGCCGGTAACATTGAACAAGGTTCAGTGGCCAGACTTGAACCAGAAGGCCAGACCTTGCGAATGTGGGAAGCCATTGAAACTTACATGGAACGGGCTCAGCCATTAATTATTATTGCAGGTGCTGACTATGGACAAGGTTCATCCAGAGATTGGGCAGCTAAAGGTGTGCGTTTAGCTGGTGTAGAAGCCATAGTTGCTGAAGGATTTGAACGCATACACCGCACCAATCTTGTGGGTATGGGGATTTTACCTTTAGAGTTCAAAGCCCTTGAAAACCGCATCACTCACCAGTTAGATGGTACCGAAACCTTTGATCTATTCGGTGAGCCTAGTGCGGGTTGTGAGCTTACCTTGCTGGTTAATCGAACCGATGGTAGCAGCCAAGCCATCAGAGTTACTTGCCGCTTAGACACTGCTGAGGAAGAAGGTGTTTACGCAGCAGGTGGGGTATTACAGCGCTTCGCACAAGATTTTCTTCAATTAACCACTAATCAATAGAGGTTAATATGAGTTTTCAAGCACAAATGAAAATCCCTGCGACTTACATGCGTGGTGGCACTAGTAAAGGCGTATTTTTTAAGCTGCTCGATCTACCCATTGAAGCTCAAGAAGCAGGCCCAGCTAGAGATGCGCTATTATTGCGGGTCATTGGCAGCCCAGACGTCTATGGTAAACAAATTGATGGCATGGGAGGAGCAACCTCTAGCACCAGCAAGGCAGTTATTCTAAGCAGCTGCACCCAACCTGACCATGACGTTAATTATCTCTTTGGCCAGGTGTCTATAGACAAGCCATTTGTTGACTGGAGTGGCAATTGTGGTAATTTATCATCAGCGGTAGGGGCGTTTGCCATCACTTCAGGCCTAGTAGATGCAGGTCGAATACCAAATGATGGTATGGCAGTGATTAGAATTTGGCAAACTAATATCCAAAAAACGATCATTGCCCATATTCCTATGCGCCAAGGTCAGGTGCAAGAAACTGGCGCTTTTCAATTGGATGGAGTAACTTTTCCAGCTGCTAAAATTAAGTTAGAGTTTATTGCTCCCTCAGCGGCAGACGCTGATATGTTTCCCACTGGAAATCTGGTTGATGAACTTCAAGTGCCTGATGTGGGCAACTTCCATGTGACTATGATTAATGCGGGCATACCCACTGTTTTTTTAACGGCACAAGCCCTAGGTTATGACGGTACAGAGCTACAAGCTAACATTAATACCGACGCAACAGCCTTAACTAAGCTTGAGACTATACGCGCCTATGGAGGAGTTCGTATGGGTTTATTCGGACACATCGATGATGCGAAGGGCCGTCAACATACACCCAAAATAGCCTTTGTTGCCCCACCAAGGAGCTACACCTCATCCAGTGGCAGCCCAGTGAGGGCCGGCCAGATCGATTTATTAGTGAGAGCCCTATCAATGGGACAGTTGCACCATGCCATGATGGGCACCACCGCGGTGGCCATCGGCACTGCTGCTGCCATACCCAACACCCTGGTCAATATCGCCGCAGGGGGGCAAGCGTTGAGTAAAGTTACTTTTGGTCATCCGTCGGGGACCTTAACCGTGGGTGCAGAAGCCTCTCTAGTGGCAGGTCAATGGCAGGCCAGCAAAGTGGTCATGAGCCGCAGTGCTAGGGTATTAATGGAAGGTTGGGTTAGGCTGCCTCATGCCTGAGTTTCATATTGATGTAATTGACTCATCAACGGCTGCGGATCTACTCAAGCAGCAAAGTGGCTTATCCAAGCAACAGATCAAACAGGCGATGAAAAAAGGTGCCGTGTGGGTAAGCGAGGCTAATAAGGGCCATAAGCGTTTAAGGCGTGCAGCCAAAGCCTTAAAAGTGGGTCAAGAGTTGCACCTCTATTATGATGCAAAGGTTCTCGCTTTACAGGTCGATGCTGCCGTACTTATTGCAGATGAGGGTGCTTACAGTGTGTGGTACAAGCCCTATGGTATGTTGAGCCAAGGCTCTAAGTGGGGTGACCATTGTACAATTAATCGATGGGTAGAAGAGCAGCAAACACCACAGCGGCCTGCCTTTATCGTTAATCGGTTAGATCGAGCAGCCCAAGGACTCATGTTAATTGCCCATACTAAGTCTGCAGCGATAGCCCTTAGTGGATTATTCGCCCAACGTTTAATTACTAAGCACTACACTGCTGTGGTGGCAGGTCAGCTGCCTAAGCATCTGCTACTAGATACGCCTATTGATGACATGCCAGCCCTAAGTCAGGCCAGCTCATTGGCTTACAATTCACTGACTAAGCAATCCTTAGTTAATGTGAAAATCGAGACTGGTCGCAAACATCAAATCCGTAAACACCTTAGTGGCGCGGGTTTCCCAATTATTGGTGACCGTTTATATGGTCCCGCTGTGACTGAATGGAAGATTAATCTATGCCTTGTTGCTAGCTTTTTAAGATTTTGTTGCCCGCTAACAGGCAGCCAAAAAAGTTATCGTTTGGTGGAGGATTACCTACCTAAACTTCGTTAGACTTAGACTAAGTTAAGCTAAGATAAGGTTAGTTAGGTTAGGTTAGGTTAGGTTAGGTTAGGTTAGGTTAGGTTAGGTTAGGTTAGGTTAGGTTAGGTTAGGTTAGGTTAGG
>MDTF01012209.1_pt1 | contig 12695 bp, 13 predicted proteins | sample 811191 | NCBI WGS metagenome assembly MDTF01 (sample SAMN05326649, study PRJNA326480) | marine metagenome | isolation source: seawater | place: Southern Ocean | collected 2011
AAGCAGCAGCTGTTGAAGCCTTGAATGGAACTCAAGATTTTATTAAAGAACGAGCAATTTCTTTTCAAGAAAGAAGAGATTTCGTTGTTAATGCGTTAAACGAAATAGATGGAATTGAATGTTTGAATCCAGATGGAGCATTCTATGTTTTTCCAAGCTGCAAAGGTTTAATTGGAAAAAAAGATAGTAGCGGAAAAGAAATCAAAACAGATACCGACTTTGTACAGTCTTTACTTGAAAATAGTGGTGTAGCAGTTGTTCAAGGCTCTGCATTTGGTCTAGAAGGTTTTTTTAGAATTTCCTATGCAACCTCCATGGAAAATCTGAAGAAGGCTTTAGAAAAAATATCTATTTTTTGTAAAAACTTAAAATAGACTATTTGTTAAAAGTTAATTTTAATCTTATTCAAACATTTTTCTAAAATCATTAGATTTAGAATCATACTCTCTACAATAGTTATTACAAATCTCTATTCGTAAATTCTGTACATCAATACTATTCCACCATTTTTCTAAATTATTATTATTTTTATTTAAAAATAGAGCGGCTTTTTTTGAAGAAGAAAAAAAAATTTTATTCTTAAATAATTTCTTTATTATTTTTTTAAAATTTTCATCATATTTAAGTTGAATATTCTGGTTAAATATTAAAATTGTAGGTCTATTAAAAAGTAATGATTCAAAGAAAGGTGTACTTAAATAGAAATGAACTATTACATTGTAATTATTAATAATATTTTGAAGTTTTTTTCTACTATCTAGTAATTTCAATTTAGTTAATTTAACTTTTAATGCTTCATCAAATGTTTTATTCTCAGTCATATCTAGAGTTTTTATATGGGAATTTAATATATTACTTGGTTTACAGCTTGCTGAAAAATTAATTATATTTTTAAAAATAATTTTATTAATTTTAGTAAAACTAAGTAAACACGAATGTGATCTCAATGACTCTTGAAATCCATAGCATATTAGTAAAATTTTATTGTTGGGTAAAAAAAAGAAATTTTTGTTTTTAATAGAACTTTTTTTTGTATAAAAAAAACGTCTTGTTTTTTTTTTTTATTGATTTCCCCCAGGTAAAAAAATTGTGGCATAATACTTTATCCCAACCAATATTTAAAAAGTCATTATTGGAATAGATTCCACCGTCACCGTGTTGAAATATAAAAAGCTTAGAATTTTTGGACATTTTTTCAGCACAGTAAATTTTAAATATTTCGTTATAATAGTGACCGTAAGTAGTGAGAATAAACTTTGGTTTTATTGGCCAATTTAGTTTTTTGCTTTCGCGTTCCAACAATGCGTAATTTTCTAAAAAAACTTTTGGAAAACAGTAGTACATGTGTTTAATTAAAAAATTATCAAAAGCATAACCTGTTTTTTTAAAACGTTGAAAAAATAAATCTCTAATATGATTATTGTTTTCATTATTGTCTAATTGAATTTCTTTATAATTATAGCTGAAGTTAAAAAATTTTTTTTTTAAAAAAATATCTAAAATTATTTTTTTGCTTAAAGCAAAATCTTGAAAGAAAATTCTATCTTTAAGAGAAAAATTTAAAACACTGTTTTTAAATACCTTACTGAATTTTAAAAGAGACTTTTTAAAATCTATTTTTTTTATTAAATATACTTTTGTTTCCTTTAAATGTTTTAATTTAAATCGCAATATTTTTGTGAATGTCCAATGAGACCAATAACCAGCATGCACTTGTGAACTTCTTCTATAATGCAAGGTTGTTTCTGGAATAAAAGAACTGTCATCTAAATTTAATGAATAGAAATCTTTAATATTTTTTTTTTTATTTATTTCCTCGACGACAACCCAATGATTATAAACAGCAATAATATACATGACCAACCATCTATCTAATAAAAATTCCCAATATTTTTTCTTATGATTTTTACCATGTATAAAATTAAGATTTTTATAAAATAAATTATGCATTTTCTTTTTTTTTGATTCAATAAATTTAATTTCTTTTTTGCTAATAACTAATTTTTTTTGGTATAGATCGTTTAATGAAGGTAAATCTTTTGAATCATTAAATTTTTCTTTATTTTCTCGACACCAGTCACCAATTAAGAAATTTTTTTTTTTATTTATTTTATTATTAAAATTGATATTTTTTTCACTTAGATTGAAAGAAATTAAGTTAATTTTTTTTTTCATCTAAATTTTATTTTAAAAAGTTTTTCTGATATTTCCCAATCTTCTAAAGTGTCAATATCATGTGAACTAAACATGTCTAATTCAAAAATTGTTGTTTTAGAATTAAATATTGTTTTTTTTGATTTCCAAGAATTAGCTTTACCCCAATAAAATTGTCCTACATCGTGATAGGTGGTAATTAAGTCCTGTGATCTTTTATTATAATTATTTTTTTTTAACATTTTAATATTTTTATCTTTACTCTGAATAATAGCTCTCTGAATTGGATAATAAAATTTAGAAGCAGTAAAAATATAATCCCAATTCTTTTTTTTAAAAATTTTATAAGAACTAACTAGATTTTTAGATTCAATAAGTGGAGCAGTTGGATAAACGCAACAGACATCACAAACTTTAGAAATATTATTTTCTATCCATTTAATTGCGTGTGAAACTACATCTTGAGTTCCAACACGGTCTCCCGATAATTTTTTTGGTCTGTCAAATAAGACTTCTGCTCCATATTTTTTAGCAATGTTAGCTATTTTAAGAGAATTAGTTGAAACAATAACCTTATCAAATATATTAGATTTAAGAGCCTGTTTGATAGAGTAAAAAATGATTGGTTTACCTAAAAATTTTTTTATATTTTTATTTTTTATTCTTTTACTGCCACTTCTGGCTGGTATTATACATAAAATCATTAATTATAAAATTATACTTTAAATTAGTTGACAACTCAATCAGCACGACATAATTTGTTCAAAAGTTGAACAAATGAAAAAAAATCAAGATTATTTTGAAATTCTCAGAACAATTCAAAAAAAACCAGCAACAAACCAAAGAGAGATGGCTAGCATGTTAGGATTTAGTCTGGGCAAGTTAAACTACTGTTTGCAAGCACTTCAACAAAAAGGTTTGGTCAAAATTAGAAATTTTCAAACCCAACCTAATAAATCAACCTATATTCAGTATATTTTAACCACTAGAGGGATAGCAGAAAGAACAAAACTGACTATAAATTTTATGAAAAAAAAATTAAGAGAATATGACCAATTAAAAAATGAATTAAATATTAAAGATAATTCAGAAAAGTAAGATGAAATTTTTAAAAAATAAAACTTTACTTATTACTGGCGGTACAGGATCATTTGGACACGCTGCAGTAGAATATTTATTAAAATACGGTAATTTAAAAAAAATAATAATTTTTTCTAGAGATGAAAATAAGCAATTTGAGATGCAAAAAATTTTTAAAGAAACAAACCTTAGGTTTTTTCTCGGTGATGTGCGAGATAAAGAAAGATTAGTAATGGCCTTTAAAAATGTAGATTTTGTAATTCATGCTGCTGCCCAGAAACATGTCCCAGCTGCAGAATACAATCCGTTTGAATGTATCAAAACTAATATTTACGGCTCTCAACAAGTTATTTCAGCTTCAATAGAGTGTGGTGTCAAAAAAGTCATAGCATTATCTACAGATAAAGCATGCAACCCAGTCAATCTGTATGGAGCAACAAAACTTTGTTCAGAAAAACTATTTGTAAATGCAAACCAATCGGCAACTCTAAACGAAACACGTTTTAGTTTAGTGAGATATGGGAATGTTATTGCATCTAGAGGGTCAGTAATTCCTTTTTTTAACGAATTAAGTCGTGCAAAAAAAACGATACCCTTAACGCACAACGAAATGACTAGATTTTTTATTACACTAGATAATGCCATAAATTTTGTAATGGTTTCCATGAATGAAATGAAAGGCGGAGAGATATTTATACCAAAAATGAACTCAATATATATTAGAGATATTATCGATACTATAGATAATAAAGCTAAAATTAAAATAACCGGGTTGCGAGCTGGAGAAAAAATACATGAAATACTTTGTTCGCAAGATGAGGCAAGTTTGCTCCACGAGCAGAAGAAATCATACATAATTTACCCATATTATTTTCTCAAAAACAAAAAAAACAAAGTGAAAGGGAAAAAAGTGAAGTCTAATTTTATTTACAAATCTGATTCAAAAAATTGTTTAGATAAAAAAAAAATAATTCAACAAATTAAAATAAGCAAAATTTTATAAAAATAGTTTTTTTAGCTATTAAATTTCAATTAATGAAAAATAATTCTTGGGAAACAACTAGAAAAATATACATAAATTGGCTAACTAAAAATGAGCTCAGAAGAATATTCTCAAAAAATATTAAGTATGAAAATTTATCTTTATGGTGGTTAACTGATCTAATAAGTAAAGATAACGTTAATAAGCCAGAGTGGTTTAGCAATCTGCATAAAACTTTCAATAATAAAAAATTAAGAATTTTAAAATATGAATTTTTTTATATAAGTCAAATTTTACGACTAATAAAAAAAATATTTTTAAAAATTATTTTTACTTGTTTTATTAAGTTATTTTTTATTGAAAAATTAAATTCGTCAAAACTAAACAAAAATTGTTTTTATGCGTTATTTTCTAATTTTACTGAATATCAAAATAAATATGTAGATAGACAATATGGAGTATATGGAATTAAAAAAAACAAAAAACAGTTTTATTTTTTAGAGATGCCCGAAAATTTCAACCTTTTTTTTAACTATTATAAAATTAAAAAAATACTATCCAGAGTCCCTTTAGAATATTGCATATCTAGTAATAACTTAACAGTGTTCAAAATAATTAGTGTGTATTTTTTTTGTTTAAGAAAACTATTTAAATTAATTTTTATATTAAAGAAAAAAAATTATTTTTTTTTAGATAATAAAAATTGTGAAAAAATATTAAAAAAAAAATTAATCGAGTCATTCTTTGGATCGATTCCTGAACAGCTTTTAAAAGGAATAGCTCTAAATAATTGTCTAAAAAAAACTGATAGTAAAAATTTTATTAATTGTTTTGATTTTCACCCACAATCTAGGTCCCTTTATTATTTCGCAAGAAAATCACATATAAAAAATATTATTAATATTAACCACTTCAATTTTTCAGAAAATAATATTTTTTCTAATTTTGTAAAAAAAGAATTTTCTAAAAATAATGATTGCACTTACTTTTCACCAAAACCAAACATTTTTTTTTGCCAAGGTGCAAAGTATTATAAGAAAATCAAAAGCATTTTTACAACTGAAAAAGTTTATCAAGTCGGGTCTTTTAAAACTGAATTAAACCACACGCAAATATCTTTAAATAAAAAAAATATTTTTAAAAACAACAAAAAAATAATAGTTATATTGTGTTCAATTAGTGATTATTTTTCTTTTATTAAAATATTAAATTTATGTGATCTAAGTAATTTTAAAATTATAGTGTCCCCACATCCATTAAAAGTGAACCAAACTATTTATGATTTTAAAAATAATTTTAAAAAAGATTTTATTATAGACAGCACACCAAACAAAACAAAACTTTTAAACAATTGCGATTTTATTATTTTTGGCGATACTTCTCTTGGGCTTGAACTATCAATTATGAATAAAAATATTTTTAGAATTTACGATAAAGAATTTATACCTACATTTGATATCGACAATGAGGTGCCAACCGCAACCAATTTTACGATGGTTGAAAAGCTTTTACAAAAAAAAGCTATTAAACAAAAATCTAAGTTATTAGAAAAAAATTATTTTTATAAATATGATAAAAAAGCTAGTTATAGATTTAATAAAATTTTAGAAAAAATATAGTTTAAGTTTTAAAAATGGCAGAAAAAATATTAATTATTGGTGGAACAGGTTTTTTAGGTTTCCATATTGCAAAATATTTAATTAAAAAAAGATATGATGTAACTAGTGTCTCGCTACATAAGCCAGTCAAACATCGAAAACTTACTAAAGTACAATATTTAATTTGCGATATAAGCAATAAAAAACTCATAAAAAAAAAAATTAAAAAAACTTATACTTATGTGATTAATTGTGGTGGTTATGTCAATCATGTAGATAGCTTACAAAATTATAAAACTCATTATATGGGCGTTAAGAATCTATACAATGTATTCAAAGATAGAAATCTAAAAAAATTCATTCAGATTGGAAGTTCATTAGAATATGGGCAAGGTAGACAGCCAAATTCAGAAGAAGATTATTGTGTACCAAAAATGTCATATGGAAAATTCAAACTTAAAGCCACAAAATATCTATTAGAAAAAAATATAAGACATAAATTTCCTTCAGTGATACTTAGATTTTATCAGTTGTATGGACCCCATCAAGATAAGAACAGATTTATACCTTTTGTTATATCTTCATGCGTGAAGGGAAATAGCTTCCCATGTTCGCATGGTAAACAGAAAAGAGATTTTCTATATATATCAGATGCAGTTGATGGTGTGTACAAGGCAATGAAAAGCAACATTTCAAAAGGAAAAATAATTAATTTAGGATATGGTAAACCGGTTATGCTAAGAACCGTTATTGAAAAAATAAAATTTAAAATAAAACAAGGCAAACCAGACTATGGTAAAATTAAAATGAGAAAAGAAGAACAGTTAATCAATTATCCAAATATTTCAGTAGCTAAAAATCAACTTAAGTGGAAATCTAAAATTTCAATATTAGAAGGACTAGATAAAACAATCCAATATTTTAAAAAAAATAATAAATTAAATAATTACGACTGAAGAATAAAAAAGTTTATAAATACTTTTAATTATGAAAATAGTAATTTTAGCTGGTGGACTTGGTACTAGACTAGCAGAAGATACAAAAACCATCCCTAAGCCAATGGTAAAAATAGGAAAGTATCCAATATTAATTCATATAATTAACCATTACCTAAAATATGAATTTAAAGAGTTCTATATAGCTGCTGGATATAAAAATCACATAATTAAAAAATATTTTAAACAGTATAAAAAAAATGGACTTCCATTTACTTGCAAAATTTTTAAAAAAAAATGTAGTATTACAATTATAGACACAGGGCTAAAAACACTTACAGGAGGAAGGTTAAAAAGAATTAAAAAATATTTAAAAAAAGATGAAACTTTTATGTTTACTTACGGTGACGGTGTGTCTGATGTAAATATTAAAAATTTATTATATTTTCACAAAAAAAACAAAAAAATTGCAACAGTAACAGCGGTGCACCCACCTGCAAGATTTGGGGAAATCATAATAAAAAGTAACTACGTGTCGTCATTTAGCGAAAAGCCACAAACAAAAATAAGTTGGATAAATGGGGGTTTTTTTGTTGCTAATTATAAGATATTTAATTTTATTAAAGGTGATCAAGATATATTAGAAAAAAAACCACTTGAAAAGCTATCAAAGATAAAAAAACTAGCAGCATTTAAACATCATGGCTTTTGGAAATGTATGGACACAATTAGAGATAGAGATGTTTTAAGAACAATTTATAAAAGAAACAAATTCGTATTTTAAATTATAAAAATTATAAATGAAAAACTGCATTAATTGTAAAAATAAATACTTGAAAAAAATTATACAAATAGGATCCCAGCCTTTAAGTGGTGTTTTCTTAAAGAAAAAAAAATATAATCTAAAAAAATATCCATTAGATCTTTTTGTGTGTCAGAAATGTAAACTTATTCAGATTGCAAAAATACCCAAATCTAATGAAATGTTTGGTTCAAAATACGAGTATCGTACGTCTCTAAGTAAATTAATGGCAGACCACATAGGAAACAAAGCAAAAGATTTATTAAAAAAAAAAATTGCAGATAAGAATTCAATAATCTTGGATATCGGCAGCAATGATGGAACATTTTTAAATAAATTCGGTAAAAATAATAATCTATACGGAATCGATCCATCTGCTAAAAAATTTAAAAGCCATTATAATAAAAATATTAAAATTATTTTTAATTATTTTACAAAAAAAAATATAGAAAAATTTACCAAGAAAAAAATTTCCTTCAATATAATTTCTTCCTTTGCAATGTTTTATGACGTAAGTGACCCTAATGCTTTTTGTGCTGATATAAAGAAACTTTTAACTAAAGATGGAGTATGGATTTTAGAACTATCATACTTACCTCTATTATTAAAAAATTTATCGTATGATCAAATTTGTCATGAGCATGTTGCTTATTATAGTCTCAGTGTTTTTAAAAAAATAATTGAAAAACAAGGACTAAAAATAATTGATTTCACATTAAATGAAATCAACGGAGGGAGCATAGAAATTATTTGTTCAAAAAAAAACAGTAAACACAAAGAAAAAAAAGCAAAAATACTCAAAATTTTAAGAGATGAAAAAAGAATAGACAAAAATTCATTTATAAATTTCAACAGAAGGGTCAAAAATATAAAATCACTGTTGCAAATGTTCTTAAAACTAAAGTCAAAAAAACATATAATTGCTTACGGTGCATCCACCAAAGGGAATATAGTACTAAATCATTGCAAAGTTCATAATAGACAGATTAAAGAAATTTGTGATGGGAGTAGAAAAAAAATTTCAAAGTACACACCGGGTACAAATTTAAAAATAATATCAAAAGAAACAATGAGAAAAAAAAGACCAGACTATTTACTAGTATTAATATGGTCGTTTAGACGAGAGGTGATTCAACAAGAAATTAAGTTTTTACAAAATGGGGGAAAATTAGTTTTTTTATTACCAAAATTTCACATAGTTAATAAAGAAAATTTTAAGAAATATATTAAAAGTAGTTTTAAAAGTTTATCTTATGAATATTAAATTAATTATAAATTTATGAAAATTTTTTTAACTGGTGCTAGTGGATTTGTTGGAAAGTTTTTTTGCAAACTAGCAATTAAAAATGGACATTTTATTTTTGCACCATCAAGAAAAAAAAAATAAATAAAAATAAAAATATTAAATGGTTATATGGTGATTTTAATAAGGATTGGGGAAAAGAATTATCACAGTCTGATATTTTAGTTCATTTAGCTGCGGCTGGTGTAAATAATTCTAATTTAGATGAAATTTTTGATACCAATGTATTTAAATCGTCAGAGCTTTTAAGGCAAGCAATCAAAAATAATTGTAAAAAATGGTTAATTATTAGTACATCTTCAGAATACGGGCTCAGAGAGAAAAAAAAATATTTTAGTTTCACGAATAATACTAACCGTTTACCTGAAACAGAATATGGATTGAGTAAAGCAATTTTTACAGATGTATGTTTAAACTTAGCAAAAAAATATAAGTGTCAAGCAAGAGTTATGAGGCTTTTTTCAATTTACGGCAAAGGAGAGAATAAAAAAAGGCTTTACCCTTCTTTACTAACTGCAATCAATAAAAATAAGTCTTTCATTATTAACAATCCTTTTGAAACAAGAGATTTTACAAATATCGAATATGCATCTAGAGTTTTACTTGATGCAATAAATTTTAGTGTAAAAAAATTTAAAATATTTCAGGTTTGGCACGTATCAGAGAATAAACCATCAAAAATACTGAATTTTGTTAAAAAAATATGGCAAGACAAAAAAGGTAAAAATAAATTATTTCTCAATAGAAAAAATAAAGTTAAATTTAATCATATTTCTGATAAAAATTCAGTTTGGAAAATAACAAATCACTTTTATTAAATGAGTAAAATTCGGACAGCTGTTATACTTTGTGGAGGTAGAGGAACTAGATTGGGAAATCTAGGAAAAAAATTACCTAAAACTTTAGTTAAAATTCAAGGCAAAGAAATTCTTTGGTATATCCTAAAAATTTTAAAAAAGAATAATTTTAATCACATCATAATACCAACTGGTTACAAGGGAAATTTAATTAACAAATTTATTAAAAAAAATAAAATAATTTTTAAAAATATAGACTTAATTAAAACAGGTGAGGATACTAATATTGGAAAGAGAATTTCTATGATCAAAAATAAAATCAAATCTGATAATTTTCTCCTACTAAATGGAGACGCAATTTTTAGTTTTGACTTAAATAAGATTTTTTTAAATCACCAAAAAAAGAATAAAGATTTAACCTTTATTTCAGGAGAAATAACATATCCTTATGGAACAGTAGGAGTTAAAAATAATGAAGTTATAGATTTTAACAGAAATCTTATTTACGAAGCTCTGAGAGTTAGAAGTGAAAAAGATAAATATTTAGCTTATAACTATACAGGCATGTCAATAATAAATACAGAAAAGCTAATAAAAAATAATAGAATATTTGCCACGTCGTCAAATTTTGAAATGAATTTTTTCCCTTTTTTTATAAAAAAATATAAAACTAATTTAATTAAATTATTAGGATTTTGGCATTCAATTGATAATGAAAAAGATATTTCAGCAATAAATGATAAAAAAAAATCCAAAAAAAAATTTCTCATACTAAGTAAAATAAAAAAAAAACTGTTAAACTAATGAAAATAAACCAAATTTTTTGGAAAAATAAAAAAATTTTAATTACAGGCCATACTGGTTTTAAAGGTGGATGGTTAACAATAATTTTAAATTTACTAGGGTGTAAAGTATCCGGTTATGCTTTAAATCCCTCCGGTATAAACAATCTTTTCACGCACGCGAAAATAAAAAAAATTCTATCTCACGATATAAGGCACGATATAAACGATATAAGTTTTCTTAAAAAACAAATAAAAAAATTAAAGCCAGAGATAATTATACATTTGGCAGCTCAATCTAGTGTAATTGAAAGCTTTAAAAATCCAAGAAACACAGTAATGACAAATACAATTGGTACATATAATTTATTAGAAGCTGTTAGGGATAACAACAACGTAAAATGTGTTTTAGCAATCACTACTGATAAAGTTTATCAGAATTATGAGGGTATAAAATATTTTGATGAAAATTCAAAATTAGGTGGAGATGATATTTATAGCGGCAGTAAAGCTTGCTGTGAAATTTTAATAAATAGCTATCGTAAATCTTTTTTTCAAAATTCTAAATGCAGAATTGCTACTGCAAGAGCTGGAAATTGTTTTGGTGGAGGAGATTGGACAGAGGATAGAATTGTAAAAGATGCTTTGGAATGTTTTTTTAAAAATGAGACAATGATTTTAAGAAACCCAGAAGCAACAAGACCTTGGCAACATGTAATAGAACCTTTGTTTGGATACCTATTGTTAATACAAAAATTGTGTTCTAAAAAAGGAAAAAACTTTCAAGGAGCATGGAACTTTGGTCCTAGTTTAAAACAAAATTTAAAAGTAATTAATCTAACCAAATTGATAAAGCAATCAATGAACTCTAAATCAAATATTATTATTAAAAGAAACTTTAAAAAAACAAAAAATAAAAAAATTAAATTATTTGAATCTAGGCATCTCAATATTAATAGCACTAAAGTTAAAAAATTTTTAAAGTGGACTCCTTCTCTAACTATAAAAGAGTCTGTGCAATTGACATCAGATTGGTACAAGGCTTTTAAAAACAAAAAAGATCTATTATTATTATCTAAATCTCAAATATTAAATTATATTAAAAAGGTAAAGTTAACTTAGTAATTGATCTTTGAAAAAAACAATAAACTAAAAAGATGCTGCAGTTAAAAAAGTTATTTCTCTGCTGAAAAATATGGAACTATCTATATGTATACCAACCTACAATAGAACAAAGCAGCTAGATAATTGTTTAAATTCAATATTGATTGCCAGCAGGAATGTTAGTAATTTTTTATTTGAGGTTTGCGTTTCAGACAATGGTACTCAACAGGATATTTCAAGAATTATAAAAAAATATGATAAAAATATAAAAATTACACTAAACAAAAATGAAAAAAATTTAGGCTTTGCTTTAAATGCAATTAAATCAGTATCTATGGGTAGTGGCAAATATGCATGGATGATCGGCAATGATGATTTATTACTGCCTGACACTCTAATAAAACTAAAAAATATTTTTGATAATAATAAAAAAATAGATTTTTTTTTTATAAATTCTTATAATCTCAATACTGAATTTGTGGAACAATTTTCTCATCCTTTTGATACAAAAAACCTCCAAAATAAGAAAATGAAAAAGGTATCTTCCTATAAAGAAAACAAAGAAGTTGATTTCTGGGAAATCATAGATCCGAAAGTTTCTTGGGAATTTTTAATTGGAATTTACTTAAGCGTATTTGATAGAAAAAAATGGCTACAAAATGTAGAAATTTTAAATATGAATGATTTAAAAGATGTAAGAGCTTGGTCAAATTTTGATAATACCTGCATGAACGCTAAAATAATTGCCAGGACTTTTAAAAAATCAAAGTCATTTATATGTGCTGAGCCGTTAAGTGTGAACTTACATGGTGAAAGAGAATGGGGAAGTCTTTACAAATTTATTGAAATAGTTAGGATACCAGAGTTAATTGACTATTATAGAAAAGAGGGCCTTCCATATTTTAAATATCTGTATTGTAAAAATTTTTCTTTAAGAAATTTTTTTAATTACTTTTTTAAAATTTTATTAGAGGGTGAAAAAGCTGGATTGAAATATGTTAATATTAAAAATCATTTTGTAAAAAATTTACTTTTTCCAAATTCATTGTTTTCAATACCACTTTTTTTTTATAGAATATTATTACGAATAATTAAATTTAAAAAAAATGACAGCTAAAATAACTGGTATTAAAATTACCCCACTAAAAATAATCTCAG
>MDTF01011967.1_pt1 | contig 12693 bp, 7 predicted proteins | sample 811191 | NCBI WGS metagenome assembly MDTF01 (sample SAMN05326649, study PRJNA326480) | marine metagenome | isolation source: seawater | place: Southern Ocean | collected 2011
ACGCCAAGTTCGAAGGTGTATCACCGCAGCAAAGAGTGTTTGCGTAATATACTTTAATCCATAATTAATCATTTTTTTTATTCTAAAAATACCTAAGGGTATTCTACATACGTATAAATTCTCTTCACTTTTCACTTCTTCACGCCGCCACTTCTGTACACACAACTGTATTACAACTTTTTTTACAAATGCTGTCACGTGGACATCTGTTATTTTCAGTCTTCTTTCACAATTACAATTTCTTTTCTTCGAATAGTTATTGGCATAAACAATTCAGATGGAACTGGAAACAAAGTCAGATTCGTTCCTGTCACCATCAAATAGATACACGTCAACATGGCTACGAAGCCGCACCAAAATGCAATGGTTATAAGAGCTGCTCTATCTATTGTAGAAATTGGTCTAATTTCTAATTTTCCAGCCAATGTGACGTTGTCAAATGATAGATACGAGTGTCTACCCCCATCACCAATCATATTGGTACGAATTAATGCATTCAATCGAGCAAGAGATGTGTTACACGTGCGACATGCATGTAATGCAGTGTATGTTTTATTCGCATTGCTTTCAATACTGTGTCGAACGATCAATTGTATTATCATTCTGCTTTTGCTTTGATCAAATTCGTCTTTGTGTATTGTATACGAGTGTACAATTTCTACTTGTTTCGTTGTTTCTAGATTTAAGAATTGAGACACACCTTTAATCAAGGGAAGTTTGCCACCGTTTCTGACTTGATTAAAATTGGATGTTGATCCTCCATACATTTTTATTTCAGCAAAAGTCAGAAAATTGGTTTGTGAAGGAGTGGATGATGGAGAGTATGTTAGATCAAGATCGGGTGGTGGACATTGTGATCCTTTGCAATTAGCGAGGATGATGGCGAGAAGCAATGTTTGTATGTTGATCATTCTATCATCGGACGATCCACTTAATCCACCTCTTGATCCTTGACCAATAATTGACACTGGGACAACTCGAAAACCAAACATCCAATTTTTATTCCAAGGTTCACAACTCTGACAAGGAAGAATTATTATAACATTCAAAGTTGACCACAGAATCAGTGTATCTGCCTGCAAATTTAACACAAAGGCAAGGGGTTTCAGAAATCTTAGTTCCTGAAGTTAAAGTTTCGACTGACGGAACTTTTAAGGAAATCAATTAATACAAATGGCTTGGAGAGACCAGCTCTTCTCTAAAACCGCTGTCCACGATGATTCAACCTCCTCCTCCTCCTCCTCCTCCTCTCTTACCTGGGGCGAAGATGTTCCCTTACTACAAGGAGATGTCGCCGAAAAAATTCTTCAAGTAATTGCTTATCTAAAAGATGAAGATGATTACAGTGCTGTGTCTTATCAAGAATTGCGTGAACTTGTACGTGTAGATTTGTGGAAAGACACCGAACTATTGGATCGTCTCACTTCTGAAAACAATCCCAATGTCAATGTTGACACACAATCAGAAACACTCAATTATGTGACGGCGGTCGGTATTACGAAAGCAATTAATCTCAAACCGCAACTTCAAAAATACAAAGGTGGTCTTTTATTAAGTGATTTGAAGGAAGAATCATACGATGGGGTGGAAAAAGATGTTGCAACATTGGTCCACGACGGTGATGTGTTGGCTGTGAATGGCAGACGTGCCAATAAAACATTATTGTATCCAAGATACAAAGCAAATCTTTTAGTGGAACTTCCAGGTACAATAGATGTAGCTAAAGGAAGTCGATTTATTAAAACATCCATTGATTTGCGTGATTTTGTCAGACGTGGTGATTTAATTATTATAGGCAGAACACCAGGCCAACCAGGACATCGATTTCGAATTTCTACAGCTGGATTAGAAGCATTTCATGCAAATTGGGAATGTCAATTAAACGCCGCTTCCAGTAGTGTACCGCACACAGCTACTATACCGGGAAGATGTTTTCCATTTACCTCTTCTATATTGCCATTGGATGATATTTATACTGGACCTACTTGCAAAGATGTAACCGCTGAAAAATTTGGATGTACCACGTTGCATCGAAGAGTATGGTCCGAACTTGAAAAAGAAAGTAATAATCCATGTCAAAATCAAGATAAAACGAAGGACGGCACGTTAACTTCATCTATTGAAAGATGTCGTGATGATGGAATTTTTTCTTCGTTTTTCAATACAAACGAAGACGAAGTCGATCAAGTATTAGCAATAGCTTTAAGTTCAACTGGAGCTCTTGAAGCAAGGCGAAAAAGAGAACCAAAAGGTAAGAAAAGGAAACGTATGCGTCTTGCACCAAGAAAAGGAAAAAACAATAGTAAAGGCAAGAGTGATACAGCACATTTAAGAAATGATCCAAAATATGCTGCATTAATGAGAACAATGGACAGTTATTAGTACGTATCAAAATACCAGTCGTAGAACCAGTCAAAATACACGTAGCAGGTGTGTTTTACAATATATTTGATACCATAGTATGTATATTTCAATTCTTTTGTTTTTACTATCAGTTAGATTTATTTATGTCAACAGTGTAGTTTACAAGTACAATCGATATAATTTTATCGCAACGCTAATGCAGCAATCCTGGTATATTTCAACAATTCCTTGGTTTCAAGTTTAATCCAACTACCTGAAGTAGTATTTTCACCTTGATCTTTTGCATCACCGTGGTCTCTAGATACCATTGTTAAAATCATATCAACAAAACCATCCACTTGAATAATTTTATGACGAAGTAAGGGTACACATGCAATATTAGCTACTGCACACATTGCTGCACGTCTTATTGATACAAAATCTGCTAAACGCATCACCAGCGACAAACAGGCCAAACATCCAGCAGCAACAATTCGACCACGAACAAAAGATGGATGATCCGATTTGCTTTGTTTTTTTTCAGACCATTTCATACTATTTACAGCGTTGGTTGGTGGTGTTTGTTGAATGTCATGTGGCCATTGCAACGATTCGGAAGGCAAAGAATGTGAATAGATTCGAAAATCAGACAATGCTTCCCAACTTTGAAAACCAATTGCTGCGTTTCCTAATACTTGAACGTTACATTTAGGACAGTTACCAACAACTGTATCAACTAATACACCATTTAAATAATATGTCATTGTCGGCGGTGTAGATTTCGAACTTGTTTCTCTTCCAGGAGACCCAGTCACAACTAAATGTACCCATTTGACTGTTTTAACTAAAGCATCCGGCGAATCTAATCCTAGTTGGTTTCTCAACGAACTTTTTATATCATGAAGACGAAATGTACTCCCATGAACGGTCCATTCTTGATCGTTATCTGAAGATGGTGCTTGAACGGAACAAAAACGCATATCATGATTTAAAGCAATGATTTTATCGCCGTTGCTACTTTCACACAAAGTACGATATTTGCCTCGACTCGCCAACGGTTTAATCCATTTGCCAGTACGAAACCATACACTTATAGACCAACCATGTTCAGGAAGCTTCACACCTTTTTTCGATAAAAACACCATACTTCTTTCACCAAATTTTGCACCCCAACGTAATGGCGGTAAAGATGGACCTGATTGAAAAATAAGACTGCGTGCCTCAACTGCGCTTCTGTGTCCTCCTGGTACTTCAATGATATATTTTTGACTTTCGTCGGTTGTAAACTCACGTGCAATACCAGGTACACCTACAATTGTTCCTTCTCTTCCAGCAAAATTACCAGAACTTATTCGGACAGAACAACCCGCGGAAAATGCTGGAGAAAATGAAGATGTATTTTGATTTGCTGTTGCTGTTCTTTTTCTGCTACCAGTATCTTTTGTACCTCTGTTGTCAACACCATTTACCCTTCGTGAACTCTTATTATTACTTTGTGACGCTTGCATACTTGTAGCATACTTCGCTTTTCCTTTTTCTCTCCATGACGACAATTCACTTTCTTCTTCTCGATAAATCCAAGCCGGTTTTCTACCAGGAACAACATCAGCGTAACAATTGACACACCACCATTTGACCCCTAATTTGTACCATTTCCCTCTTCTCCGTACTTGTAAAACATCGGCCGTACTATCATCCATTCCAGTTCCACGTATACGATGACAATTAACACATCTTTTATGTGGTGGACAAGACATTCCTGACGTATCGTCCAATGGCGCACAGGGTGAAAAATTACCAGTGTAATCCATTGTTAATTTGTATCCTTCACTGAATTGACACCATAGTAAAAGTGAACCTGGATGCATTGTTAGATTTGCCATAATTTGCACTGCTTCAAATTGACCCAATGTTGCACCGAAATGACCATATTGCGCATCGTGTTCTTGTGCATATCTATATAATATTTAAAAAAAAAAGAAGCAAGAACAAGAAACAAGAAACAGGAAACAGGAAAAAGAAATAGAAAAAATTTATAGCTGTGGTGTAAGTTTTCTTTTCTTTTTTGTGTTTGAAACAGAACAGCAAAACAATTCAAACGAACAAAAAATATCAACGCAATGTTACCTAGTTATATCTACCAACAATGATTGATGTTTTTTTACTATTAATTGACATGCATTAGTCATTTTTGTCATGACAGCTATCGCACCCAAGGCTTTCCACCGTTGAACTGCATTTTTTGCATTTTCTACAATTGATACAATTGATTCAATAAGTACACCATGTTTACTTCTCAACAAATCATTAGGGGACAAATGATAAGGTATTTCACTTATATTTCCACATCCTAATATTTTTTCCTGTCTCAATTTCTCTAACATTATCATGACATCTGATTTACCACTTTCTGAACTATCGTTTTGATTTCTTCCTGAATCACGTTCCGATGCTAACGAATAACTTGCTTCTTCAACCAAACGAGTCAATGTTTCTTTGAGACGAAGTTCTGTTCGCATTCCTGCTTTTAATTGAACATGAACAGACCCAGATACCAAGGTTTCAACCATAGCTAATTTTGTTCGTGTCGAACACAACATTTTAGTTGCATTTGAAATTGCATGATAACATTTTCCTTCCCATAAAACGTTCGCACATGTCGGATCTGCACGATGTGACATTTGTGAAACAGAAGCTAATACTTGTCTTCGTGTGACATCATCTAGATCTTTAAAACGTTCTAAAAGATGACGAACGGTAGGAATGATTAGCATTACTGTTTTTTTTGCCAAAGTCATATTCATTCGTTTAACTAATCTTGACACATTCAAAATAACATGTGATGCATACATTGTTGGTACATGTCCACGAATATCTGGAATTGGTGTTGGAACAAGACCAGGTTGAAATATTTCTAATAGACCTTCACCAGGTGTAATATTTGTTCCATTGGAATCTCGTTGTCCACGAAATAATTCAAGCAACAAAAAGGTCGTCGCATTACCAGTTGCTGATGTGTGACGTGCGGTAATCAAAAGTTGAAGAATTGTTGCTGCAGCATAATAACGAACTTCTTTCGATTTAGATACATGAAGATTATTATATATTAAACCAAGACGACTTGGTATTCCACCAATTAATTCAAGTAAAGTATGATCAACTGTGTTCTTCTTTCGTACTACGCCAAACCCCGAAGCGAAAGTTTCCAATATGATCTGCTGTGCATTTCTTGCTTTAGCAATTTTAATGAAACGTTTAAATATTCTTGCTTTATTAAAAGATAAAGTTGCACGATTGTAAACATCGGCTGAATGAATATGTGACATTTCTACGAGAAATGCATCTTTAGTTCCACTTCTTTCATCATAAAGTAAACCAGTACCACCAGACAATGAAATACATTTCCCGGCAGAAATTTGTGCCTCTGTTATTTCTTGACGGTGAGCCACACGTACACGAATAATTCTAAATTTTGCATCTGCTGGTTCTTCCCATACCGAATCTTCACATGCTGGTGACCATCTTTTTGTTTTCGCCGTGTCATGTAAATTTTGAATAAATCGTATGACTTCTTTTCCAGAAAAGGACAACAAAAGTGGACGTTTCGCTTTTTTAATACATTTAAGTACACGTCTTTTGTCCCAATTAATACCACGAACGTTTTGACCATTTACACGGTTTAATTGATCTCCAATATTAATATTTCCATACTTTCCTAAATCTGCTTGAGAAGAGGGAACAATAGAAGCAATTTCAACACCACATGCTACATCATGTTTGATCGTTGTATCAAAAGATAAACCGAGTTCACCTTCTTGAAATTCAACTGTATAGGATGCAGGTGTTCCGAGTGCCGACATGAAACGTTCTGGTGGTGACAATTCCCATAATGGTGGAAGATCATGTCGATTTTTTGAATGTGACACGGTGTAATAAATGCGTTCTATAAAGTTACGATCACCCCTTGATTTGTGGTATCCTTTATCGGATACTACACTAGATTTCACAGCTCGCCATTGATTAGCTGATTTAGATTCACATGATATTGAAAGATGTGAAATAGATAGTTCTTCAACAGGAACTACTGTTACTCGATGTTCTGACTTGCTTATTGCAACACTGTGCAATGTGGAAACAGTACATCAAAAGAAAAGAGATAAAACAGAAGAAAAAGAGAAAAGATCAGAAAAACTACATATTTTGGTAATTCATAAATAAATAAATAAAAAACATACCTTCCAAACACCTCGTCTCTAAGATCTCGTCTGGCATCTATTAACATTTCATCTCGGTGTCGATTTCTTTGACTTAATCTTCTGAGAGACGCAATTAATCCAGCTGAACCTAAACTACTTCGACCACCACGATTTGCTGTTGATGCTTTAAGAATTAATCTACGATGCCAATTCTTTTCTACACCTACCAACAACGCTGAAGTCAATTTGCGTACACTTCTTCCATCTTCTCTTTTTTTATCAATTCTTTCTAGAAGATTGTGTACCGATGTAGCAGCACGAAACGCTTCAATTCGATTTCTTGCGTTCTCTTTGGCTTGTTGTTTTGCTCTTTCTCCAAGAAGCTTGTCTCCATTCTCAGTAGATATATCAACTTGTTCTTCTTGCTCTATGTCTAGTGATATATGTACATACTGTTCCCACGATTCATTGTCTTGTTCTGAATCTTCACTACTCTCTGAATGAGAATCGTCTGAAACTATATAGTCTGGATGAAGATCTGCATGTGGACCCTCTTCATCTTCGTCCGAATCTGATGAAGAACTTGTTGTTGCACTATCACTGCTATCATCATTATTTTTCTTTTTACTTTTACTGGATTGATTTTTTTGATATTCTTCGTCGATTATATCGTCCTCTTCATCATCTGCGTCTTCTGCCATACGTACTGCATCTGCTGCATCTGCTTCAAATTGACGATTACGAATACCAGTATCTTGCAAATGACGTTCGACTGGCCGTTTGAGTCTTGCGTCAGGAGGATGTGGCAATGCCACTTCTGCTAGAATCTCTACTGTTTGTACACTTGCTACTAACATTCTCAAAGCACGTGCCGATGCAGTTTTTAAATGAGGATATCTTTTTCCTGCTTCATTTAAGTTCCATGGAAATGGTAAATGTGTCTCATAATCTTCACATTTGCTTACCCATTTAGGTAAACGAACATCTGCTGTAATCCATTGAAGCACATCTATAATTGTAGTTTCTTTTCGAATATGTGTTACAATCAATGAATCGTAGGTATAACTATCATCATATTTTAAAATGCAACTCTTTTCCATCGTCGTTCTTCTTACCATATCTATTCTGTTCGAAGCTTCTTCGTTTTTGGCCATAAACATAAGATTAGAACCGGATAACAATTCAAACAAACATTCCAAAATCGATTGCATAAGAGCAGGGTGTGGAATGCCGTAACTGACATGTGATATCATACTTTCAATCAAACCAAGGGACAGTAAACGTTCGTGTGTTCGATTTTCATAAGTATCTGCAAATGGAATTCTATCATTATTGACAAATGTATTTATATCTTCGTTGTGTTCTCCATCTTCATTCATTTCTATTTCTCCATCAAAATCACGTTCTTGTGATTTGGCTTCAAATTCTAACATACGATCTTCTTCGTATGCAGGATGCATTAACAGCACGCGAAGTGTGCTGTATACACACGTACTGGTAGCTATAGATAATTCTGTTTTGTAAGGAGCGTATGCACGCATTAATAACGGTGAAAGAAGAAATCCAGATAGACGACAACTAACTTTTGGTCCACCTCCAAGAGTTATATTACGAAGAAGAAGAACGGCCAACGAGGCTTCTTCTTCGTTCGGTGAAGTTGTTTTGGACAAATAGAAACGCAGTTCACCCGGTGCTCCAATAAGACGACAAATTTGAGCTGTAATTTTATTAAATTGCTCAATTTCATAGTCTTGCATTGAAGAAGATTGCGTAGCAGCATGTGCCATTAATGTTTCTTTGTCTATACTGCCTAATCCCCATCCAAAGAAGCCTCCATTGGTGGATATATCGATTTCAGTCTTGGTGGTGGTGGCAGTGGTGGAAGAGGAGACGTTGTTGTTATTGTTGTTGTCTTTGTTATTGCGACGTTCTTCACGTTTAGCTTCTGCTTCGGCTTCTTCTTTTTCTTCTTGTGCACGACAAGCATGAAGTAAACTCTCTTGAGGACTTCCAGCAACATCTAAACCATTGGTCAGATAGATTAATACACGAAGAGCTGATTGTCGCAATTTATTATGCATTACAATTTCCTGTTCACGAAGTTTATCTGCACGACTAAACTCACATGATTTTATAACACGTATTAATTCTCGGACATGGTCTGGGTGTGTCACAACTATTTTGCGAACAGAAGTTTGTTCAGCTTCCAACTCAATGTCTCGTAAAGCTTTGAGCAGGAGTTTGCGAGGCATGGTTCCAGCACCAGACAATGCCTCCACTGCTGCTTCTGTTTTAGCATCAATGCTGGTCGATTGGTCGCTGCCCATGTTGTACAAATTGTGTTCAATGTTTGTTTTTTTGTTAAAGATCGCGGGGTGAAGTTTGATGAGTGTCAATATAGATAGGGAATTGCAATTGGATATATTGGATTGCAAAGAAGCTCGACTTATGATGCGTTAGATTGTTAGATAGTTACAAACTAAGTAGTTGATAACGTGTGAAGGTTGTGTACATATGAACATCTGATTGTTAGTTCGTAGGAATATTTTGTCGACATCACACGAACAACAAACCTGCTCAGAACACTCCAAACAAACAGAGATCTCTGTTTTAGAACACTCCAAACAAAAATCGATTCATATCTAGACAATTTGATACAGAACAAGATTCACGGCAGTTCAAAAATGCGTAGAACACTCCAAACCTGCTCAGTAGTATTAAAAACAACGGGTGGTGGAAAAGAAGCGATGAAAGCATTAAAACTTCCAACCAAATACAAAACCATGCAATCTACTAAAAAAACATTGGATAAAGGAATTTTACTATTAAATATTGGTATGACTGCTTCACTAATCGGCATGAGTTGCAGTGATATGTTACAATTGCGCAGCTTATCTTTGTTTGGTGGTATATGTGGCATGATGTTTAATTTTACTAGAACGCCAAGAATGATTGTTCCAATGCTTTGGGGTGGTGCTTTTGGATTATTAAATACGTATCACATCATTTCAATTGTACGTGAGAGAATGCCAACAGATTTTACAAACGAAGAAAGGCAAGTCCACGATCTGTTTTTTCAAAAAGTAAGCATGCGTCCAAGAGCCTTTCAAAAGATACATGCGTTGGCAATACATAAACAGTTGTCAAAAGGAGACACTTTGGCTACGGAAGGTGAACGAAATAATTCTATACATTTTTTGATTAACGGCAGTGTAGATATAGAGATTGCCGCAGAACATAAAGGTATAATAGCAGGAGGATCTGCCGGTGCAATTATAGGTGAAATTTCATTCTTGGAGTATATTCAAAGACAACAGACACTCAAAAAAAAGAAAAAGAAATGCAACAAAGTATCTTTGAATGAATTACAGAAGACAGACGATGTTATCATGCTTGAAATATTTAATGTAGAAAATGAAACTGCTAGTCAAGAAAAGAGAGATCCAGGAGACCAAGACGAAAAAGAGCAAGAAAACAATGGCAGCAATCAAATACAAGAACAGATAGAAACAAATCAAGAAATATGTATGCCAAGATCATCGGCAACTGTGATCGCCAGAGAAAATACACACGTAGCTACTTTTGCAACTAGTGATTTACAAAAGTTGTTTGATAATCGACCCGACTTGTTAGCTTCATGGAATTCTGTTTTATCAGATTCTGTTGTCAGCAAACTCTTCCAAACAAATGAAATCAATGCAAGTAAACAAAGACTGGCTTGGTTTAAAGATGTGGTACATGTAGTTGTGAGTGGTAAAAAAGAAGATGAATATATTCGTTTTGAACAAAGAAGATTAGTGAGAGGTGTAAAAGATCGATTGAGTATAACAAATGAAGAAAAATTAATCGTATTAAAAAGTTTAGGCTGGGAGGAGGAAGATTGGCAAAGAGGCAGAAGAATTACAGACGATTCTTTTTCGTTTCTACGCTTCTTTGGTTTTGAACAGGAAGAATAGTTTATATACAAGACACTAATATCTAACATATCTATTATTTATTCATAAAAACAAAGAAGATTAGAAATTTAGCTTTTCTATCATCTATCATCAACAAAATTAAATATTTTTTTTCATTTTGTTCAATTTCAACACGTTACACTTTCAACAAATTAAACTCTCTCACCTCTTCTTTCCTCTCTCACTCTTCCCATATCAGGCAACTCCAACACAACTTCCCGTCCATCACCTCTCCTTCTATCTCTCCTTCTATCCTCGTCACTACTACTACCAGAATCAGAATCTGAACTGCTATCACTACTATACTCTGAATCACTACTATTATCGCTTTCACTGACAACTTTTTTTGTTCTTCTTTTTTTCTTCTTTCTATTTCTACCTTTTCTTCTTCTCAAATCCATAGGTACACCATCTCCAATTGAAACACGTCGATATTTAGAGCTTTCTATTGCACTGGGCATTGGTAAATCATCCATAGCATCTCTTGGAAATTTATTGGACAATACATTTTTTGCATCACTGCCTTGACCAAATGTAAAAGCAGAAAATCTTCTTGGATCTACACGGCCACACAAAGTCCATATCGTAGTTACGTTCCATGGTTCTAATGCGTCAAAATTTCGATACACTAAACCACCAGGAAATAAAAGTAAAAGACTGGGAAACGTACACATGCATATGAATGCCTCTCTGAATTGAAAAATAGCTTGGTTCCAGGCATTGTCTGTACGTTTTGTTAAGACTAATACTGTAAATGCAATTGCTTTAAGAAAATGTATCATGGATCTAATTAAACATTCTAACGCCGCTGCTGGACTTTCGCAAATTGCACCGTGAAAAAAAACCATAAATGTATACATAGCAAATGTGACGGAACCATCGTGATCAAATTTTTTATCTGGGTTTCTTTTTTTGTTGTTTCTATGACGTGTACGTTTGGATGACTTTTTAGTTTTGATTTTGATTTGAGATTTGGATTTAGATTTGGATTTAGATTTACTAGTAGATTTAGATTTTACTAAATCAACCACTTCGACGGTTCTTCTTTCACTGCCTTTTTCTTTCCGTAATTTATTTTTAGATGGTGTTGAAACATCTTGTACAGCAGGATCGAAGGAGTTGTGTTGTGAAACCCGTGCTTTAGCTTTATTGCCACGTCTTCCACGAGGAGGTGATGTTTTTAAAGCCAGTGGTGTGGTTCTCTTGTTTTTGGTGACAGTTGTAGCGTCGTCATCGTCGTCACTTTCACTCTCCGACGAATCACTATCTGATGAATTGCTATCTGTATCACTATCACTCGATACCGTTCGATTGTGTTGATGTTGATTTTCATTGTTTTTGATTTCATTGGATCGTTTCTTTTTTTTCTTGTTGTTGGTAATGGAAGTGGAAGAGGAGGATTTAGAAGAGATAGGTATTAATTGTTGCAATGAATTCCTTCGACTCGGCGAACTTGAAGCTGATTTCTTCTCTCTCATTCCCATATCTACCCCTATGCTATGTCGTGCTTCGTCTTCCGCAGCATCTATTTCATCCAGTGTCCATACTTTTTCTTTGGACACCGAATGTTGGTAATAATTACAATTATGTTCATTGTCATAGTATTCTAACCAGACTGGTGAACCTGCCGGTAATTCAGACGGTGCATATATTTTTTGTGTATTGCGTTCAACGAAATGGCAAGAAGCAGAGGCATTGTCGTCGTCGTAACGTTGCACAAAGATGAGATCGGACGAAGGAAGTTTATTGTGTTTGGAACCGCTTCCGATCATCATAACGTTTGATTGGACAATTTGGTTGATGAGAGAGTGTCGCCATATATCTTTGATACCTCGGATAACAAAACAATGACTTGGATGACCGGACTGCTCACCCTTCTCTTCCTAACATTGACGTCGCTGTCACATGCTATAACTTGGCTTGACATCATCAAAGACGACAATTCATTGACCCGTATTCAAAATCACAACAGGTTGCAAAAGTATTTGACAAATGGTGAAGATCTCGATTTGTTTCTTGAACAACGTAGTACACTTCTCACTACTGTAATTCATCTCAAGAACATTCAATTGCGTCATGATTATACATTTCTGCTGCTCCAATACGATTCTAAACTTGCAAATTCTACAAATCTTCAAACTAAAACCACAATTTTACACGAAGCGGTCATTCTAAAAGATCAAGTCGTTGTACGTCTC
>MDTF01001183.1_pt1 | contig 12683 bp, 10 predicted proteins | sample 811191 | NCBI WGS metagenome assembly MDTF01 (sample SAMN05326649, study PRJNA326480) | marine metagenome | isolation source: seawater | place: Southern Ocean | collected 2011
AATTTTACATGTGGTAAAAATTTTTGAAAGAAATTTAGATATAAGAAAAATCTATTCAAATAATTTCAAGTATATTCTCGTAGATGAATATCAGGACACAAACTACATTCAAAGTAGATGGTTATATTTATTATCTGAAAAACATAAAAATATATGCTGTGTTGGGGATGATGATCAATCTATTTACAGTTGGCGTGGTGCAGAAATAAAAAATTTTTTAGAATTTGACCAGGTTTATGAAAATTCAAAAGTTATTAGATTAGAAGAAAATTATAGATCTTCACAAAATATTTTATCTGTAGCATCCAATCTTATTGCTAATAATCAAAATCGAGTTGGAAAAACTTTAAAAACTACAATGGAAGAGGGTGAGTTAGTTAAACTAAATTGTTTTAAAAATGGTAAAGATGAAGCAACAGGAATTTCAGATGAAATAGAAAAAAAATTAAAAAAAAAATATTCTTATAATAGTATTGCTATTTTAGTTAGAGCTATATTTCAAACAAGGGAATTTGAAGAGCGGTTTTTAAAGATTGGGATGCCTTATAGAATATTAGGTGGTACAAAATTTTATGAAAGAGCAGAAATTAAAGACTGTGTAGCATACCTAAGATTGATTCATCAACCAAAAGACGACTTAGCTTTTAGCAGAATAGTAAACAATCCTAAAAGATCTATTGGAGAAAGCACTACAAAATTAATACATGAGTTTTCAAAAGAAAACTTAGTAAGCTTAGAAATTGCATCAAAAAAATTAATTGAAAAAAATTTCATTAAACCTAAAACAAAAATAGGTCTTAGTTCATTTTTACTTTCAATAGACAAATGGAGAAATGATATAAATATAAAAAAAAATAGTCATGTTAAATTATTGCAATCTGTCCTAGATGAATCTGGATATTCGGCAATGCTTAAAAATAAAAAAGATGTTGATAATGAAAGCAGGCTAGAAAACATCAAAGAACTTTTGAGTGCAATGAAAGAATTTGATAGTTTAGAAAATTTTTTAGAACATGTAGCTTTAGCAACATCAATTGATCAAGATTGGGATGGTGAAAAGGTTAACATGATGACAATGCATGGCTCAAAAGGTCTAGAATTTGATGTTGTTTTTCTTCCAGGCTGGGAAGAAGGTCTTTTTCCTCATCAAAAATCAATTGAAGAAAAAGGCCAGAATGGCCTCGAAGAAGAAAGAAGATTAGCATATGTTGGTATAACAAGAGCCAAAAAAAGAGCCTTAATATCTTTTGCTATGAATAGATTTTATCAGGGCAATTGGATTGATAGTATGGCCTCAAGGTTTATTGAAGAGTTACCAGATAAATTTCTCCAAAAGAACTCATTTTTTGATGAGGTTAAAGATGATAATAGTGATTTTGAATTTAACCAAGATTTTGAAATTGACGAAGGATCTCGAAGTCCAGGGTGGATTAGGTATCAAAAAAGAATCAAATGATTAAAAATAGAATAAAAGCTTTAAAAGAAAAATTTAAACATTTTGATATTGATGGATATATAATTCCTAAGAATGATGATTTTTTTTCTGAATATGCTGAAAATGATAGGTTAAAAAATATTTCAAATTTTACAGGCTCGGCAGGCTTAGCTATTATCTTAAAAAAAAAAAATTATTTATTTGTTGATGGAAGATACACAATTCAAGCTCAGAATGAGTCTGGTAGGAATTTTAAAATTATTGAAATTCATAAAAAATTACCACGCACTATAATCAAAAATTGTAGATTGGGATTTGATCCACATTTATTCACATCAAAAAAACTAACCCACTATTTCTCTAAAAATACTAAACTAATTTCCATTAATGAAAATTTAATTGACAAAATATTTAAAAATATCGCTAAAAAGACTAAACCATTTTTTTCTTTATCTAAAAGAATAGCTGGTGAAAGTCATCAATCCAAAATTAGGAAAATAATTAACTTTTTGAAATTAAATAAAACTGATTACTTGTATGTTAGTGCCCCAGAAAATGTAGCTTGGCTATTAAATATCAGAGGATACGATAACCCTACTAGCCCAATACCTAATGCACGATTAATTATTGGTAAAAATAAAAAATTATTATTAATTACTAAAAAAAATAATGTTCAAAAAATTATTAATGAAAAAAAAATTAAAAAGGATCAGGTAATAGATTTTTATAAATTCAAAGAATTAATAAATCAACTAAAAGGTTCAAACTTTATAATTGATAATCAATCATGCTCAATATTCTCAGAAAAAATTATCAAAACTAAATTCAAAATACTAGTTAAAGAAGATCCTATTTATAAACTCAAGTCGATTAAAAATTCTTCAGAAATTAAACATACAATTAAAGTTCACCAAAAAGATGGCTTGGCTTTAACAAGATTTATTTACTGGATTAAAAATAGAGGTAATAAAAAAATAACAGAGGTTGATGCACAAAATAAATTAGAAAAATTTAGGAAGATGAGTAAAGATTATTTGTACCCTAGCTTTAATACAATAGCTGGCACTGGTGCTAACGGTGCAATTGTTCATTATAGAGCTACTAAGCAAAATACAAAAATAATTAATAAGAGTGATATATTTTTGTGTGATTCTGGTGGGCAATACAAATATGGAACGACAGATGTAACCAGAACAATATGTTTTACTGAACCAAAACAATATATAAAAGATATCTTTACTAAGGTGTTAAAGGGACATATTGCAGTCGCTCTTACAAACTTAAATAGTGACAATACTGGTAGAAAAATTGACATAAGAGCTAGAAAATTTCTAAAGAAAGACGGCTTAGACTATGCTCATGGCACCGGTCACGGTGTAGGTTTTTTTCTAAATGTGCATGAGGGACCTCAATCTATATCAAAATATAATTCCATAAGGATTGTAGAAGGAATGATTTTAAGTAACGAACCTGGTTTTTACAAAAAAAATCATTTTGGTATTAGAATCGAAAACTTAGTTTATGCCAAAAAGACTAAAGATAATTTAAATTTTGAAAATCTAACTTTTGCTCCAATTGAAAAAGATTTAATTAATTATAATTTACTTAATAAAGTAGAAAAAGATTATTTATTTAAATATCATCTAGATATTTATTCACAGTATTCGAGCTCTTTAAATAAAAAGGAAAGAAGGTGGTTAGCTGGTCTTTTTTAACATTTTCATCCACTCTTTCTGACTTATAACCTCAATACTTAGTTCCTTGGCTGTGTTAACTTTTTTATTTGTTGGCTTTTCACCTATAATTAAATAATCAAGCTTTTTGTTAACATTACTAATAATTTTTCCAGAATTTTGTTCAATTAATGATTTTGCTTCAGCACGACTAATTCCATTCAATTTTCCAGTGAGCATAAAAGTTTTATTTTTTAACATCCCTTCATTATTAATTGGAAGTACATTTGCTATAGAAAGATCCTTACTTAGCTCAGATATAATATTCAGGTTTGTCTTGTTTAAAAAAAAATTTCTAATTGATTGAATTTGGGTTGGTCCAATTCCATCTATATTTAATAAATGATCTATATATTTATTTTCAGCTAATTTTAAAAAATTTAATAATGATTTTAAATGTCTGGCTATTAATTTTGCATTTTCTTGGCCTATATGCCTTATGCCTAATGAATAAATAAATCTTTCAAGTGAAATTGTTTTTTTTTGATTTATTGAAAATTTTAAATTTTTAACAGATAAATCTCCCCAACCTTCCAGCTTTTGGATTGCATTATAGTCTAAATTGAAAATATCTTGTGGTAATTTAATTAACTTCAAGTTCCAAAAATTTTCTACAATTTTTTTCCCTAATCCATCTATATTAAAAGCTTCTTTTGAAACAAAATGTTTTATTTTTTCAATAGCAATTTTTTTACACTCATAACCTTCACTTGCACACCTTCTTACTGCATCTTTTTTTTTAGTTATTTCATTAAAATCTTTAAACGTTTTGCTACCACATGATGGACATTTCATTGGAAAAATAAATTTTTTGGAAGCTTTTTTTCTTTTATTTAAATCAACTAAAACCACATGCGGAATTACATCTCCAGCTCTTTCAACTGTAACTGTATCCCCTATTCTTATATCTTTTCTAATTATTTCATCCTCATTATGAAGTGTTGCATTTGAAACCATGACACCCCCAATATTAACTGGTTTTATTTTAGCAACAGGCGTTAAAGCACCTGTTCTCCCTAATTGAATTTCTATATTTAAAATTTCTGAGATGGAACTATTTGCCGAAAACTTATGTGCTATAGCCCACCTTGGTGCATTGGCAGCAAAACCTAATCTTATTTGTAAATCAAAATTATTTACTTTGTACACAATCCCATCGATATCAAAGACAATTTCTTTTCTTTTTTCCTCTAAATTTTTATGATTCAATATTAAATTTTTAACACCTATAATTTTTTTGTTAAATGGGTTTGTTTTAAAACCCCATAATTTTAAATTTTCTAAAAAATCTAATTGATTCTTAATATTCATCTTTTTTGCATATCCATATGTGTACGCAATAAACCTAAGTGGAATCTTACTTGTGGCAGTTGGATCTTTTTGCCTCAATGATCCAGATGCCGCATTTCTCGGATTAGCAAAATTTTTATTAATTTTTTTAAAATCATTATTTTCAATAAAAACTTCTCCACGAATATCAATTTCCTTGGGGAAATTTTTTACCGTTATAAATTTTGGTATATCTTTAATTGTTTTTAAATTTTCTGTAATATCCTCTCCTTCTTTACCGTCTCCACGTGAAAGACCCCTAACAAAATTACCATTTTCATATATTAACGATGCCGAGATGCCATCTATCTTTGGTTCAGCGCTATACTCAATTTTGTTAGATTTTTCTAAGCTTAAAAAATTCAATATTTTTTTTTCAAAATTAATTAAATCCTCTTCATTAAAAGCGTTTCCCAATGATAACATCGGGGTTCTGTGCTTAACTTTCTTATAATCTTTTGATGGTTTAAAACCAATTGACTCTGATGGTGATTTTTTATTTTTTAAAGATTTATGTTGCTTTTCTAATTCTAGAATATCTTTTTTTAATTCATCATAATTTTTATCTGATATAATTGGACTACTTTTATCATAGTAATGCTCATTATGTTTTTGAAGTAATTCAATTTTTTTAAGATATTTTTCTTCTATTTCTTTGTTAGACATTTACTTAAATAAATTTTTAATTTTTTTTATTAAAAAATTTTTACTTCTCTTTTTTTCTTTTTTTATTTTATCTTTTCTAGAAACATATTGTGGGTTTAAAATTATATAAGACTGTTCATACCACTCACTAGAGTTATAATTATACCCTAAAATACTTGTATACCTTTTAGCTTCTTCCAATAAACCTAATTTGTAATGAATCTCAACCAGCCTATATAATGCTTCTTCAACATGTGCTGTTGTCTCGTAATTATCTACAACATATTTGAATCTATTTATTGCCGCGATCCACTTTCTATCTTTAATATAGTGTTTTCCTATATAGATTTCTTTTGCTGCTAAAATATCTAAAACTAAGTCAATTTTAAATTTTGAATCTATTGCAAAATCAGATTCTGGATAGTTTTTAATTACTAATTCAAATTTTTCTTTGGCTTTATTTAGAGGCTCCAAATCCTTTTTTTCATCAACAATCGTTTCATAATAACATAATGCTAATAAATAATGAGCATAATCTAGATTTTTATTTGTTTTATAAATTTTTATAAATCTCTCTAATTCAAAAATTGCATCAGGGTAATATGATTGGGAGTAATAAGCATAAGCAGCCATTAACGAAGCTTTGGATGCCCATTCTGACTGAGGATAGAGCAATTCTGCTTCATTAAACATTTTTGCTGCGTACAATACATCATTTTCAGAAAGTGCTTTTTTTCCTTTTTGATAAAATTCAATCATTTGTAGCTCTATGTCTTTTTCTGCAATAACCTCTACTTTTTCTTTTTTACTGCCGCACGAGGATAGGACAATAATCAACAAAAATAACGTAAACTTTTTTAGGTTCATAATTTTTTTTATCAGATTTTTATAGAAATTATAACTTTTAAGCTATTGATTTTAAAATGTTTCTATTTAATAGCGTATATGGAAGATTTTTTTCTTTAATTTCAACTATAGAAAAATTTGCACTATCAGAAAAAACTTTTCTTAAAATTTGATTTGTAAGCTTGTGTCCACCTTGCGAACATACAATTTTACCTATTATTTTATATCCCGATAGATAAAGATCACCCATGCAATCTAATATTTTGTGGTTTACAAACTCTTTTGAATTTCTAAGGCCACCATCATTTAAGATTTGATTATTTTTTACCACAATTGCATTTTCAAGGCTTCCTCCTTTTGCCAGCCCCATATCTTTGAGCTTCTTAATATCTTCAAAAAGACAAAAGGTTCTAGAGTTATAAATTTCAGTTAAATCAGATTCATATACTTTTATTGTGTTTTGTTGTGTTCCTATTAGATCATTTTCATATTTAAGCTCAAAATCTATATCTAGGCTAAGTTTACTTGGTTCAATTGAAATTGTTTTTTTCCCATCTTGAAAAATTATTTTCTTTTGTATCTTTATTATCTTAATTGGAGTGTCAGAAATATTTATACCAACTTTATTTATGGCTTCGACAAATAACTTAGCAGATCCATCTAGAATGGGTATTTCTTGATTATCAACTTCAATTAACGCGTTATCAATTCCTAATCCATATAAAGCACCCATTAAATGTTCAATTGTAGAAACACTTATGCCATATTCATTTGAGATAGTGGTGCAAAAAACTGCACTACTAACATTAAAAAGATTTGGAATTATAATATTATTTTCTTTGATATCTGTCCTTTTAAAAATTATTCCACTATTTGGTTCTGCTGGCTTGATAACTAAATTTGCTTTAATTCCACTATGAAGGCCTATACCGTTAAGAGGTATATTCTGTTTAATTGTTTTTTGATTTAAAACGGACATTAGATCTTATAAATTCTTGATGGCTGTTAATAAAAACAAGAAATGTTACAGGAAAATACTAATCAATTTAAAAATTAAGAAAGAGTTTTTCAAAAAAACCTTGTTTTATTTGTTTTTTGGGTATCATCACAACCTCTTGTTTATTCAATCCAGTACTTAATTTTAATCCAGATTCACAAATATTTTCAATGGATTCCTCTAAAAAATCAATATCACTTGGAAAAAAAATATTTTCTATACATTTTTTATTTAATATCTTTGATCCTTCGCCAATTAAAATCATCTTAAAATCATCAAATTCTTTTAAATTTAATTTAATAGATTGATCACATAATTTCAATATTTCTTCAATTCTAGAAGCAATTATTGATTGGAGTAAGTTTGGGGGTATTTTTTTTTGATTCAAAAAAATTGAACTACTATCAAAATGTAATTTGGTATTTTCTGCGTCTTGCCAACTAGTTTTTAGAATCTTGGAAATATCTTTTGTGATGTGATTACTTCCAATTGGCAAAATATCTAAAAAAATAATTTGGTTATTATTATAACAAATTATTGATGTTTTATTAAACCCTAAATCAATAAATAACATACTCTCATCCGACGCAAAATTATTTTTATAATTTATTGACTTAGCATAACTTGAACAAAAAAATTGATTAACAGAGATATCTAATTCGAGAAATATTTTCCTGTAATACTCTATAATTTTTTTTGGTATACATATAAAAAGAATATCTAAAGATATCCAATTACAATTTATATCACGCGGTAAAAAAATATATTCAGTGTTATCAATTTTATAATTTTGAACAATAATATGAAGAATACTCTGATTGGTATAAGTTTTTAAAACTTGTTGTTTTGCATCTTGTATTAGGAATTGAATATCCCCTTTTTTTATTTGTGATCCATCAAGTTTCTTTGATATAGAGATGCCGACCGATAAAATTGACTTGTCGTCTATCATTAAGTTTACATCATTTAAATACTCTTTAGTATTTTCTTCTATTGAAGAGATAACTTTTTGCAGTTCATAGTTTATAGTGTCATGAGTAAAGAGAGTGGAAGTTTCTCTATAAAAATTATTTTTTTCATTTTCTTTGCTAAATGCACCCACTCTAATTTTAGATGAACCACAATCAAAAAATACTTCGAAGTTTTTATTGCTCATTATTGTATAATTATGTGACTAGAAATTCTTAAATCAATAATTTTTTTATCTTTAAACTGATTATCTATTATAATTTTATTTGCAACATTTAAAGATTTTAACAAGTTATTTTTAGGTAATTTAATTAAAATCTCATCGATTGTTAAAATATCAAATCTTTTTGATGAATAAAAAAATATAGCCTTAAGGTCTGTAAAATTAAATTTAGAATACTCAACAGTTTCTTTGAACTTTAAAAATTCTTTAGAATTAAATTTTCCAAATATATAAGGTAGTTTCTCATTAGTTATTTCATTTTCTATGAGCTTGCCATTAGACCCAACTAGTAATCGGTTGTTACTTGAAATTTTTGCAATAAATTTAGTCGGTTTTACATCTATATCTAGTTTTGAAGGATAAATTTTCTTAACATTATATTCTTCAATAATATTGTATTTTAAAATAATATTATTTATTTCTTTTTTCCCTAAAAAAAATATATTTTTATAAAGAAAATTATCAAGTTTATTTTTAAGCTGTAAATTATTATTAATTGATAATCCTGTTATTTCTATTTTATTAATTACTATGTTGTAATTTGTTTGTTGATCTATATTTTTGTTGCTAGTTGTGCTTAGTATTAGCAAAAATATTAAGTAAATTACTATTTTATTTTTTTTATCTATTAATTGATGCATCTTTTAAAATCCATTCAATTAACTGTATAAAACTTATCCCAGCAAAATATGCAATCTCAGGCACTAATGATAGTTTTGTCATACCTGGCTGTGTATTTATCTCTAATAAATAAAATTTCCCTTTATGAAATTTAAAATCAGATCTAGTAACACCTCTGCAACCCACTACTTTATGAGCACGAGAGGCAATATCCAGGATCTTTTCTAAATTTTTTTTTCAAGATTGACAGGAATTATATGTTTTGTGTTTGCTTTTGGATTATATTTTGCTTCATAATCATAAAATTTTCTTTTCGGTTTTAATTCTATTGTGCCAAGTTTTTTATTACCCATTATTGCTACTTGAAGCTCTCGACCAGGAATAAATTCTTCAATTAAAATTTCTTTATAAATATCTAGTTTTTTTAAATTTTTTATAATATTTTTTTTGTTACAGATATATACATGTACACTAGAACCTTCATTAATAGGTTTAATAACAACTGGAAATTTTAATTTTTTTTCAATATTTTTAATAATTTTTTTTTCGTCTTTTTTATAAATAAACTTAATATATTTTGGTGTTAAAATTTTATTTTGAAAAAATATTTTTTTAGAAATCTCTTTATCCATCGCTATGGCAGAAGCTATTACACCAGAATGAGTATAGGGTATTTTTTGCGACTCTAAAATTATTTGTATGTATCCGTCCTCTCCAAATTGACCATGTAAAGCATTAAATACTATATCTGGTTTGTATGATCTTATATTTTTTAATAAATTTCCATTAGGTTCGCAAATTTTAACTTTATATTTATTCTTTTTTAATTCCTTTGCTACTTCTTTTCCTGTTTCTAAACTTATGAGTCTTTCCTTTGATATTCCACCACAAAGAACTAAAATTTTTTTTTTCATATTTATTCTAATATCTTAATTTCTTTTTCTAATTTAATACCTGTTTTTTTTTCAACATTTTCTTTAACAAATTCTATCAATTTATTCATATCATGAAAACTCGCGTTATTCTTATTTACAAAAAAATTACAATGTTTGTTAGAAATGCAGGCATCACCAAAAGTAGTGTCGAGTGGCACTGACTCCTTAATAAGCTCCCAAACTTTTCTATTAGTTTGATTAATAGGGTTTTTAAACGTACTTCCGCTTGTTTTAATTTTGGTAGGTTGATTGCTATCCTTTATTTTTTTGAGCTTGTTAATTTCTTTTTCAATTTTATTCCTATCTTTTTTTTTCCTTTAAAAGATGCACTTAAAAAAATTAAGTCATTCGACAAATCACTATTTCTATATTCAAATAACACTTTACTTGCTGGGATTGTAATAACTCTTCCTTGTCTATCTATTGCCTGTATCGAAACCAATATATCTTTAAACTCTTTCTCAAAACAGCCAGCATTCATCTTTAATCCTCCTCCTATAGTTCCCGGTATACATGCTAAAAACTCCAAACCTCCTATCCCATTATCTAAAGCAAAATCAGATAATTTTTTATCAGTACAAGAACTGCCTGCTACGATGATGTCACTAGGTAACAAAGAGATATTTGAAAAATTTTTTTGTAATTTAATTACGATCCCCTCAAATGTATCATCACTCACCAGAGTATTTGAACCAGCTCCTAAGAGATAAATTTTTTCTTTTGCACCAAATTTTTTTAAAAATAAAGCTAAGTCAGAGAGGGATTCTGGTTTAAAATAAACTTTAGTTTTGCCACCAATATTAAACCAATTACTTCTTTTTAAGTCATAATCAAAATGAAATTTACTATTAATTTTAGCAGCAAATTTTTTAATATCTTCAATTAGCATTATATTAATTTTGGTAACTCTCTCATCCACGCAGAAATAGTACCCGCACCCATTCCAATAACTATTTTTTTTCCGTAAATGCTACTTTTAATAAATTTAGCTAATTGATATTGATCATTAACTAAAAACAATTTTACTTTTGAGTTTTTAATAATATCTTTTGCAAAATTATTATAGTCAAATCCTAATTTCATTTTCTCACCCGCCGCATATATTGGGCACAAAATTACGGTATCTGCTTTTTTAAAAGATAAGCTAAATTCTTTTCTAAGATCTTTTAGTCTGGATATTCTATGTGGCTGGAATACACAGATTATTTCATCTTTTTTATAAGCTGCTCTAACTCCATTTAAAACTTCTTTAATTTCTGTTGGATGATGAGCATAATCATCATAAAAATTAACATTTCGATAAGTGAATATTTTATTAAATCTTCTTTGAACTCCTTTAAATTCTTTCAATCCCTTTTTAATGACCACTTTAGATATTCCAATCGTTGAAGCTACTGCCACAGCTGCTGTCGAGTTTCTTATGTTGTGAATTCCAAGTAAGGGAATTTTAATCTTACTAATCAATATATTTTTTTTTCCTGGCAGCTTAATTGATAAATCATATTCTGAAAATTCTTTTCTTTGTTTAATATTCTTAATATAAAATTGGGACTTTGGATTAGTCCCATATGTATAATAATTTTTTACTTTGATCTTATTTATTAATTCACTATTATTTTTATCATCAAGACAGATAAATGATTTTCCAAATGAAGGAACTTTATTAATAAATCTTATAAACAAATTTTTTAAATCATTAATAGATTTATAAAAATCCATATGCTCTCTGTCAATATTTGTGACAATTGAATATGTTGGTGGTACGTGTATAAAACTGCCATCTGACTCATCAGCTTCCAAAATACACCAATCACTCTTACCAAGTTTGGCTGAATTTTTTAAAGAATTAAGCACTCCTCCATTAATAATTGTTGGGTCTAACTTTGTTTTAGAAAATATTGCAGCCAACAATGATGTTGTGGTTGTTTTTCCATGTGATCCGGTAACGACAATATTCTTAGTTAAAGAAACTATATGAGCTAACATTTCTCCTCTTTTGTAGATGGGTAGTTGTTTTTGCCTTGCTAAGATTAACTCTGGGTTGTTTTTTTTAATTGCCGAAGAAACAACAAGAATAGTAGCTTTTGCTATATTTTTTTTTGAATGCCCGATTAAAATTCTTATTTTATTTTTTCTTAATCTATCTATATTTTTGTTATTAGAAATATCACTACCCTGAACATTAAAGCCCATTCCTTTCATTATTAATGAAAGGCCACTCATCCCAATACCTCCTATGCCCACAAAATGTATGACTTCAGTTTTTGCTAATTCAATTTTCATTAATAGTAGTTATGATTTTTTGATTTATATTATTCCATGTATTTTGATATTTAAAATTTTTCATATTTTTTTTTTTATCTAAATATTCTTTTTTATTTTCAATAATATTAACTAATTTATCTATTAAATTAATATTGTTGATTTCATATTGATTTAAAACCCAGTTACATCCTAGTTTTTGATAAAAATCTGCATTTTCAAATTGGTGATTATCTTTAGCAATAGGTAATGGTATAGCAAGATGAGGTATGTTTAAAAAAATTAATTCTGCCAAAGTTGACGCTCCAGCTCTAGTGATACATAAATTTGACTTACTCATAAAATTGATAATATTTTCTTTAAAATCAAATAATTCATTTTCAATATTTTTTTGTAAGTAAAAGTTTTTTAAATTCTTAAAATTACCAGAGTTAGTTTGATGAAAGATTCTTAGTTTATATATTTTTGATAATTCTACTGCTGATTCTTTAATAGCAGTGTCAAAAAAATTTGCTCCTTGACTACCACCTATTATTAATAAGTTAACTTCTTTATCTATGTTGTTATCAATTTCTTTGGTTGAATAAAACTCTTTTCTCAATAATGTTGGGATCAGGGATAATTTTTTTTTTAGTTTATTGGGAAAATTTTTAATTTCATTAGAATAGCAAAATATTTTTTTGCAAGA
>MDTF01008588.1_pt1 | contig 12682 bp, 11 predicted proteins | sample 811191 | NCBI WGS metagenome assembly MDTF01 (sample SAMN05326649, study PRJNA326480) | marine metagenome | isolation source: seawater | place: Southern Ocean | collected 2011
AAATTATAAATTATGAATAATGAATTTACTTCAAGTGAATCAGGAAAAGTTCTAGAAAATGCAAATTTAATAAAAAAATATCATGGTAATTTAATCTATGATTATACAGAATATCCAACTAAAGGTATTTGGACTGAAGAATTTGGTCATGAACAATACAAAGATGCAATTTGTGACTGGTTTCCGAAAAATAAAAAGAAACCTGTACTTTTTTATGTACACACACCTTTTTGTGAGCAACTTTGCAACTTTTGTCTATGCAGCAAGGAGATAACTCAAGATTATTCTAAAGTTAAAAGCTATTTGTACGACTATTTAAGTAAAGAGTTTGATATGTTAGAAAAACATTTAGCAGACAATAAAATTAGTTTTAATTTTAAAGAAATTTATCTTGGCGGTGGTTCACCCACATATTACAAAAAAGAAGAATTTAAATATTTAATTGGACGTCTTAAAAATTTAATAGACTTCAGTAATTTGGGTGATTTTACAATAGAAGTTGATCCAAGAAGAGTGACAGAGGAAAACTTATTATTCTATCATGAAATGGGTGTTAATAGATTGTCGTTTGGAATTCAAGATTTTGACCACGGTGTTCAAGAAGAAATTAATAGAATACAGCCTCCCGAACTAATGGATAAATTGTTAACACCAAAAATTAGAAAACTTTTTCCAGTAATTAATTTTGATTTATTAATTGGACTGCCAAGACAAACAACAAAAACAATAGAAAAAACTATTCAAGAAGTCACGAGATTGCGACCATCTCAACTTCAAACTATGTATGTTCACTATAAGCCAGGGACAAGAAAGTATATGATCAAAATGGTTCGTAATGAACCTATGTTAGATTTTTATGACCGAAAAGCAGTCTTTCAAAAAGCAAGTGGAATGCTAATAAAATCAGGATACAAAAGAGCAGGCTTTGAAAGCTATGCATTACCAAGTGACCCACTAACCAAGTCAATGCAAGATGGGAAAGCAGTTTACAATTCCCTAGGAACTCAAAAAGGTGAAGCAACTAATTTTATTGCCGTAGGAAGTTCTGCGCATGGTGTTTTAAATGATGACTATTATTTCCAAAATTATTATGAGCAAAACCTATATAGAGAAGCAATAGATAACGGAAGATTTCCAATATATAGAGGCTTAAAAATGAAGAGAGATGATGTGATAAGAAGAGAAGTAATTAGACATATTAGAACATTCTTTAATTTAGAATTTGATTTCTTTGAAAAAAAATATGAACTTTTATTTAAACAATATTTTAAAAAAGAATTAAAAAATTTGATCTCATTTGAAAAAGATCAATTAATTCAAATTAACGATAATAATGTTGTTTTATCACCTTTAGGTGAACACTTTTCTCCACAAATAGCCAATGTTTTTGATACTTATAACGATCAAAAATTTTACGAAAAAAATTATTAAATTTTTAAATAAGACTTAATAAATATAATTTATATTTATCAGCACTCATAAATAATTAAAATATAAATTTACTATACATGAGATTAAATTTTTTTTTTATATCAATGAAAGACAATGCAAAAAATAAATAAATTAAAAAATATAGTTAATATAATTTTTTTTAGTTTAATTGTATATTTTTTCTACAATTTAATTGATTTTGATCTGTTAAAAGAAACTGTATTTGAATTTAAAATTTCTTATTTGTTTGTTATATTTTCTATATTTCTCTTAAGACCTCTGATGAAAACTTATAGGTGGTTTATAATTGTAAGACACTATTCTGAAATTAAATTTATTGATTTTTTTAGAAACATAGTTCTTGGACTATCATTTGATATTTTTACAAGTTCACCTATAGCTCTAGAAATCACAAAGGTAATAAAAATTAAAAAAGAAATAGGTCTCAAAAAGAGTGTAACACTTATTTTTTTTGATAGAATATATACACTGATATTTAGAATCATTTCTTTAGAAATAATGGTCGTTCTATATTCCTTTTTTTATATAGAACAAATTTTTTCAGAAGTATTAATTATATTTTTAATAACAGTATTATTTGTTTTTTTTTTAAATTCTAACCTTGAAAAATTTTTAAGTTTGAAATTTTTTAAAAAGTTTATAAAGGCTGATGTTAGTAAAATTTTAAAAATTTATAAGACAACAAAAGTAAATTTTATTGAATTATTTTTTATAAACTTCATAATATTATTAGCCAATATTCTTTTATATTATTTAATATTTAAAAGTTTAAATAATGATACGAATTTTTTTGATTTATCAATATTTATTTCAATTATAGATTTTCTTACTCAGTTTCAATTTATAATATTTGGTTTCAAAGAGTTTACCACTGTCTATTTTTCAAACTTTATAAATATTAACAATGAGATAGCATTTGCAGGAGCAATTATTCACAAGGTTCTTGATTCATTTAATATTATTTTTTTGTACGGAATTTTTAATTTATTTAAATTTAAAACAAAAAATAAGAATTAAAATCTATTTTTTAATAAATTCTAATTGTTCGTCTGAAGGTGATTGACAGTAACCGTCAACAATTGGGCTATAGCCATCTTTTTTACCAAATCTTATTTGAGTAATTATTCTATAATTTTTTGTTATTTGTGACGCACAATGAAGTCCTGACGTGTCTGCTAAAAAAACATTACCTTTTAATCCGCTTAAAGATATCTTGGTTTGATTAGAAGATTTAGATTTATGTGATTCAGGGATATAATTAAAAGACCCATTATCACTATCAACATCTGTCCAATATATAAACATAGTCAATGCCTTATAATCATCATGATCCCTGTGAAAACGGTGAACATAGTGTTTCTTTGAACTGCTGGGATTAAACCAAGTAATACAACTAAATATAGTCCAATTAAAATCTAAATAAGAATTAACTATATTAATCATATTTTCCGATGATAAAAATTTTTTTAAAGGTAGAAAATTGATTAAACTCGGTAAAAAAACTATATATGGAAATGACTCAAATTTTTCCTTAAAATTAGATAAATTAAATTTATATTTTATACCATTACTTTGCAGCGGAACTTGACTCAAATAACAATCTTTATTTTCAAGGTGTTGAATGAAATTTAAACATTCATCGTCAGGAAAAATTTTACCCAAAGAACAATACCCATTTTTTTTTAATTCATTAATTTTATTATCAAATAACTTATTATCAGTAATATTTTTAATATTTAAATTATTATATTCATCTAAATTATTAGACAAAAAATATCTTTCATCAGGATCAAGAAATCTTATACAAATTTTAAATATCTTAAACTTTAAAATTTTATTAATTAATTTCATATTTTTAGTTTTTAAAATAAACTTAATAAAAAAATGATAAAGGAAGTATCCTATTGGGGGCAGTGTATAAATATAAAATAGTATTGATTTATTTTTACACATTGTATTATAGTTTAAAACTACACGATAATAAATTTGAAGTTGCTGAATTATAATTTTCATTAAAGTTTTATTATTTATTTTGATAGATATATTGAACTATAAAATTTGGTAAAATTATCAACAATAAATATCTAAATTTATTTAAAAAACCCGGAATTATTATTTCTTTATTTTGAAATATTTTTTTAATACTATATGAAGCAACATATTGTGGTGTTAAATAATCTTTATTCAAATTTTTAAAATTATTTTTTCGTATAAATCTGGTATTTGTTTGGCCTGGAATAATTAATGAGGGTTGAATGTTTGTAAATTTAAGTTTTGAACTCAATATTTTTGAATAAATATGAATAAATTTCTTAGTAACACTATAAAGTAACAATTTAGGATTTGGGTTGATGCCACTCAAAGATCCAAGTGAAACTAAATAACTTTTCTCCCCATGCTTAATCATATGTTTGGTGAAAAAGTCTACTATCTTAATGTATGAAACAATTTGCAAGTCAATTATATCATTCTTGACTGAAGTGGGAATTTTTAGATGATCTCCATAAAATGCTCTTCCGGGGCAATATATTGCAAATGTGTATTTTATTTTTTTTTTATTAATAAAATTAATGAATCTATTAATATTTTTTTCCTTAGTTAAATTTAACTTTATAATTTCAATCTTGATTTCGGGTGCATATTTTAGAATATTTTTCTTAGCTTTTTTTAAATTTTCAAGATTATTTGATACTATAGTTATATTGTATTTTAATTGTGAGAGTTTTTTGGCAAAATTAAAGCCTATACCTGTAGAGCCCCCAATTATAATTGCATTTTTTTTCATCAACATATAGTTACTAAAGTTAGCTATTAATTTATATGAAAAAAATATCTAAAAATCAAATTAAAGAATTTAACGATAATGGTTTTCTCATAATTAAAGATATAATTGATATAAGTAAACTAAAAAAAATTAATTCAATATATAAAAAGATTTTTAACGGGCATTACCAAACTGAAATTGTTCCAGATAAAGTTAAGTGGAAACCCAATAGAGATTCCCTGAGTATTCCTCGGTCACTCTGCAATGTTTGGAAGTCAAATAAAAATATAGCTCAAGTAGTGTGCTCCAAAACTATAAGTTCAATTGCAGGACAACTAATGAATTGGAATAGTGTAAGATTAAATCAAGATAGCTTGATTTGGTTAGTTCCAAAAGCTGGATGTGTAAATTTCCATCAGGACAACCCATACCAAGATTGGCATACACCTGGGAATGTTATAACTTGTTGGATACCAGTTACTAAAACTAATATTAATTCTGGAAGTATTGAATACTTAGTTGGTTCAAATAAAAAAAAAATATCAAAAAGATTAAAAAATTTTTATTCAAAATCAAACTATAGATCCATTATTAATAAATATTTAAAAAAAGATGAAAGTAAGATTAAAACAATGTCTTTAGACGCAGGGTCTGTAGTTTTTCATCACGGTAATACTTGGCATGGATCTGGATATAATCAAACATCAAAAGATAGAATTTCTATCAGTATTCATTTTATGGATGGTAAATCTAAGTTTCACCCGAAGATTAAAAGCCCTTTTTTTAATCATTACAAAAAATTTGATAGCTTAGCTATGGAAGAAAGTTTTTTTCCAATTACTTGGTCAAAAAAAAAAAATAAAATAAGGTTTATCGATAAATACTTAATAAAAAGTTAATTATGAAAATTCAGTCCATTGTTTTTAATAACAACTATTTTCGTTCCCTTATCTCTTTTATTTATTCAAAAATTTTTAAAAGTGTAAATTTATATTTTTTTGCTAATTTACAAAAAAAAAATTTTGAATATAATTTCAAATTACACCCCACAAGTGCTCTTGTAAAAACAATTCAATGTGGTTACTGTGGAACTGATAGAAAGATAATCACTTATGATTTTTCAATTGATAGCAGTGCTTTATTAGATACACAAAAACATAAAATTAAATCAATGTATTTAGGCCATGAGGTTGTGGGTAAAATTATTGAATTAGGACATAAAGTTAAAGATTTAAAAATTAACGATATAGTTATTGTGGACTCAGTTAATAGAAAAAATAATGTAGACAATAAAGATATTTTTGGTGGATTTACAAATTTTTTTGTAAAAGATCAAAAAAAATTAATAAAAATTGAAGGTAAATTAAAAAGTGAGCAAGCTATATTAATAGAACCTCTAGCATGTGGCTTAGAGGCCATAAAAAAAACTATTATAAAAAAAAATGACAAAATCTTGATTATAGGAGCTGGTATAATTGGTACTGGTATAGCTCATTTATTAAGATACTATCATAAAGAGCATATTGACATTACGATTGCCACTAATTCCTTTAGTCATAAAAAAATGCTTAGTTATAAAACAGTTGATAATATTATATATAAAAAAAATTTATTTGATGAAAGTAAAAAGGTGTTAAAATCTGGATCTAGGTCAATCATGAATAATAAAATATTAATAAATGGTTATAATAAAGTTTTCGAATGCTCTGGTGATCTAAATATTTTTAATACAATTTTAAGAATATGTAAAAAGGATGCACATATTGTGTTAACTGGAATGAATATGCAAAATATTAAATTTGATCCAACTCCAATTTGGCATAGAAATCTTAAGATTTCTGGGACACATGGCTATAAAAAGAAATATCCAAAATTTAAACTTGATACATTAGCTTATATTAGTCAATTGATTATAAAGAAGAAAATAGACTTGAGTAAATTGAAAATTAAAAAAATATATCTAAAAAATTGGAAAGATTTATTCAAAGAAAATAATCATGAATACTTAAAAAAATCATTATTTTTTAAATAAAATACTAAGGTGTTGTGCACCAACAATCCATTACAGTGCTATGATTAAAATAATTACCAAACCTTAGAAAAGAAGTAATTCTTGGGTTGTCTTTAATGGGGGAGCCCTTATGTAAAGTTCCAAAGTCAACCAAGTGAACTGTTCCTTTCTTTCCTGTTAAATTTCTAAATTCACCGATGTTGTTTGAAATATGAGATCTTTCGGCGACTGACAAACTACCATTATTTTCATCAACATCCGTCCAATACACAACCATACCAAGAATTTTGTAATCATCATGATCTCGGTGGGGTCTATAAACGTAATGTTTTTCTTTGGATATAGGGTTTACCCAAGTTTGAGAGCTATAAATTGTAAATTGAAAATTTAAATAATTTTCAATTAGAGATATCAAATCTTTATTATTTATAAATCTTTTAAAAGGATTAAAATTTAGACTTATGTTTGGATCGTAACAATAATACGCACTAATTAATGTGTCATATCTATTTACATCTAAGTTAAGAGTGTAATTATTACCATCACTTTGCATGGGTACTTGGCTGTTAAAACATTTTTTCCCTCTAAGAGATTTGATTAAATCATCACATTCATTATCAGAAAAAACTTTTCCAAGAGAAGCATAACCATTTTTCTTAAGATCATTCAGTAGTTTGGTCGTCTCTATATTATTTATTAAAGAATTTTTTTCAATTAATTTAATTGCCTGATTATAATCAGGTAATATTGTTGAGATAAAAAGTCTGGTTTCAATATCTAAAAACCTTATTGTCGATAAAAAAATTTTTTTTTTAAGAAAAAAAACTATAATTTTTTTTGATTTGGTCAAAAGAATTATTTTTGTAAAAATGAAAAAACAAAACCCAATTAATGGCATGGAATATATAAAAAAATATAAAGACTTTATCCTTCCAACTTTGTTGAAATTTTTTAATAATCTTAGATAAATCTTAATTTGAGTAATTAACTTCATATAATGTAAGTAAAAAAATCTTATTTCATAGCAATATATATAGTAAAAATTTTAACATGTAAATTTTTAATAGATTTAGCAATAAACAAAGATATAATAATTATTGATCAGGGGTTAATTAATAATATCAATTAAAAGTAAAAACTGAACCAAATAATGAAAAAAAAAATATCTATAATATTTTCATTTTATAATGAAGAATTAAATATTATAAATTCAATAGAAAAAGTTTCAGAAGTATTAAATAGAATAAATACTGTAGATTATGAATTAATATATGTAAATGATTGCTCTACTGATAGATCTCTTGAAATACTAAGAAAAGAACAAAAAAATAATGATAAGATTAAAATTATAACTTTATCAAGACGTTTTGGACATATGCCAGGAATTATGGCTGGTCTTAAACATTGTCAGTCTGATGCTGCCATTTATACAGATATTGATTTGCAAGACCCACCAGAGGTAATGAGGGAGATGATAAATTATTGGATTAATGAAAATTATGAAGTTATTTTTACTACCAGAAAAAATGCTCAACTAAGTTTACCAATGAAAATACTTTCTAGCATTGGCTACACAATACTTGAGAAGACTTCTTATATAAATATTACCAAAAATTCTGGAGATTTTAGATTAATTGGAAAAAAGGTAATAAATGAATATGTAAAATTCAGAGAAATAAATCCCTTTTTTAGATTTTTAGTAGATTTTATTGGGTTTAAAAAAAAGCAAATTTTTTATGACAGAGATGAAAGAATTGAGGGAAAAACAAATTTTACTCTATATAAGATATTTCATCAATTTTTTGAAATATCGATGATTCCTTTTACAGATTTTCCATTAAGAATGTCTCTTATGTTTGGTTTAATTTCTTTTTTTGTTTGTACTTTTATATTGATCAGAACAGGTTTTCTTTATGTTACTGGAACAGATGAAATAAGTTCAACATCTATATTTGGAGCAATTTTATTATTTGGAGGAATACAAAGTTTGATTCTTGGAATACTATCAGTTTATATAGGTGCTATTTTAAAAGAATCAAAAAAAAGACCCCTATATATAGTTGATGAGCTAGATGGATTTAGCAAAAATGAATAGTTATAAAACTTTGAGCTCTCAATAGATTGTTTCTATTCAAAAAATGTAGACTTACATTTATTAAGTCATTTAAACCACGTGCTAAATTAATTGATTATAATAACTCATACGAACCATTTTGATCATATACTTTCTTATCCCTAACTTAATGTTGCTTAAAAGAGTAAATATCTGTAGTGAATAAATTCAAAATAATATTAAAAAAAATGAAAAAAAATCTAATATTTCAGCCACTGATGTTAATTTTTCTTTTTTTCACGTTCACACCTGCACACGCCTATATAGACCCTGGCATGGGAAGTTTAATTTTACAGGGCTTAATAGGAGCAATTGTAGCGGCTTCTCTTTTTTTCAATAATATTAAAACTAAAATTTTTAAATTTTTAAAAAAAAAAAAGAAAAAAGACTAAATTATTTAATGCATATCCTAAAATATTTACATGATTAAATTTGTGGAATCATTAATAAATCTAATAAAATTTCTTAATACAGATAATAAAAAAAAAGAGTTCGTCTTCTATTCAGAGTCAAAATTTTATAGAGAAGATTTTATAGATTTAATCTTAAATTTGAAAAAAGCAGGACAAAGAAATCTTATTTTAATTACTTCTGACAAGGAAGATGAAATGTTTTTTAAAGAAATTTTGACCTGTTTTTATATTGAAAATTATTTTGTTTTAAGTTCTTTTTTTAAGAATCTAAATTGTAAATTTATGATAATGACTTTAACTGATCTAGGTAATCATTTTCAAAAATCAAAGCTTTGTAAATTTTATGTTTATTTTTTTCATGCAATTGCAAGCACACATCAAGCGTATACAAACTCAGCATTTCAAAAATATGATATAGTAATGAGTAATGGAGAGTACCAAACAAAAGAATTGAAGTTAGTTGAAGAACAATTAAACTTTCCTAAAAAAGAAATAATAAATTCTGGCTATTTTTTTTTAGATAACATTAAAAAAAAAGCTGACATAAACTGTAAGGAAAAACGACATATTCTTTTGGCGCCATCATGGAATTATAGTAAGAAAAATCTTTTTGATGATTATGGGATTAACCTTATAGAAAATTTATTATCTAATAATTTTATTCTAACTTTTAGACCACATCCTGAGCATTATAAAAGATCAGTAAATACAATGAAAAAAATAGATAAATTATTTTCAGGCAAGAAAAATTTTTTTTTAGATAAAAACTTTTCGAATTTGAACTCTTTAGAAAAGGCTGAAATTCTTATAACAGATAATTCAGCGATAGTCTTTGAGTTCATGTTTATTTTTAAAAGGCCAATAATCTATGTTGATTACAAAGAAAAAAACCACAATATTAATAGAGATAAAATTTCTATTGATACAATAGAAGATAAATTCAAAAAAAAATTTGGTAATAAAATAGATATAAAAAATCTAGAGAATTTAGCAACTTTGTGCGAAAATTTAATTAATAATAATATGATATCTAGCCAATTAGTGGATTCTTTTGTAAATGAACATCTATCAAATTTAGATAATTCAGCTTTATTTGCTTGTAACTATTTGATAAATAAATCAAAAGCTAATTAATTTATGAAACTAGGGAAAAAAAGTAATTTTTTAATTATCTATATTGGTTTTTTTTTATTACCAATAATTTTATTATTAAATGAAAAAAATATCCCACAAGTAACCATTGTTCATCTTAAACTTTTTTTTGGCGCTCAATTAATTATTTTAATAATTTTCAGTATATTATCTTATTTAATATTTAAAATTTTGTTACCATTATTAAAAATAAATATAAGCTTAAGTGATTTTTTATTAATAAATAGTTTTTTTATATATCTCTTATTTTTCTATAAACAGATAAATAGTACTTTTTCACCCGGTTCTCATAAAATGATGATGGATAATTTGATTAGTATTTTATTCTATTTTATTATTTATATAATTTTCTTCTACTTTTATATAAAAAAGAAAAAATTATTTATTAGTTTTTTTTTAATTTATATTTTAATAAATTTTTCTATTTTTTTATTTGTCTTCGCCAAAAATAATCTAAATTTTGAAAATAAGATTGTTATTGAAAACACAAATAAATTTTTAAAAATTAATGAAATAAAAAATTCTACTAATAAAACTGATATATTTATTATAATTTTCGATGGAATGTTAAGTTTAGATTATGCGGAAAAAATACAAATAATTGATAGCAAAGATGATTACATCAAGCAGTTAAATTCAAGTGGTTTTACATATGTAGAAAATTTTACGTCTAATTATATTCCATCATACTTAAGTATAGCCTCTATTTTACAGTCAGGTTTTCCCGTGACAGAAAACTCAAAAAAATACAAAAACCAATTAAATTTTTATCCAAGTATTTTAACTAGCCAAAAAAAAGAAAATAAATTTTACAAGATAATAAAAAATATAAAATACAAATTTGTTTGGGCTGGAAATTTGCACCATGATTGTGTTGTTAATCAATATAATATTTGCCTATCAAATTTTTTTTTAAAAGACTACCTGATAAAATTAAAATTATTATATGCAGATAGTATTTTTGTTTATTTTTTAGATTTTTTTATTAATAATGTTGTAAAAACACAGGTCGACGCAGAAAAATTTTTGAGTGATGTAAATTATTATGAGAAATCTAAAAATTTAGTTAATGAAAAATCAATATATCTAATTCACGTTCTTAAACCTCACCCTCCTTTTGAATTTGATAAAAAATGTAATAAATCAAAAACTCTAAATATAGATTTTCAACCTTCTATCGATCAAGAGGAGTATTTTGAAAAATATAAAATTGCATACAATTGTTCTCTAAAATTAATCAATAATTGGATCGTTCAAAAATCTAAAAATAAAGACGAGGCTGTAACATTTATTCTGGGAGACCATGGATGGTATTTTAATAAAATCATTCAGAAAAAAATGAAAGATGAATATAATTTAAATGTATTTGATTTTAGATTAAGTCCTTTTTTCGCCTACAAGGTTCCCAGTCGTTGCAAGAATTTACCAGTTCCAAAATCTTCAGTCAATATAATGAGGTTTGCTCTCAATTGTACTGAAAATTTAAAATTAAAATTTTTAGAAGATAAAAGATATATTCATTTTAAGCACCGTCATGAAAATTACGGTAATGTAATAGAATATTAAGAATTCGAACTTAATTTTTTTTCATAATTTGTTTGATTAATTCTAAACATGATAATTTTTAACTAACCCATCTATCACAACGTTGATTGATTACTTTACTTATATACAAATATTCCTATAATAATAATTTAGAAATCATTAATGTTTAATTCATTAATGAAAGAAAACTACGGGAGAGAGATTAATAGTTTACTTATTAAATTTTATTAATCCGCCGAAGGAGCAACCACCCAGGAATCTCTCAGGCAAAATGGACCGTTACATATTAACTCTGGAAAGAGATTTAGTTCTCGCCGAAGGAGCAAAACTCTCAGGCAAACATACAGATGGGCACAGAGTGTTAATATGGAAAATAAAACAACAGCATTAAATTCATTACATAAAAAATATGGAGCAAAATTAGTTTCTTTTGCTGGATACGAAATGCCTATTCAATATTCAAAGGGTATTATTGAAGAACACAAAAGTACAAGAGAGAATGCGGGTATCTTTGATGTGTCTCATATGGGACAACTATTTATTAAAGGTGATAGTTTATTAGCCGAAGATCTTGAAAAAATTTTTCCAATTGAATTAAAGAACTGTAAACTTAACCAGTCAAAATATAGTTTTCTAATGAATGATGAAGCAGGCATTCACGATGATTTAATTATTACAAAGGTGGTTGGTGGATTTAATATTGTATTAAATGCTGCCTGTAAATATTCAGATTTTGAACTTTTAAAAAGATTACTAGGTAATAAGTATGAAATGCGTTTAAGTGAAGAATTATCACTAATAGCTATTCAAGGCCCTAAAGCAGTAAAAATATTAGAAGAAATAATTTATGGTGTATCTGAATTAGAGTTTATGAATGGTAATAGCTTTAATTATTTTAATGAGAGCATCTATATTACTAGATCAGGTTATACAGGTGAAGATGGTTTTGAAGTATCAATAAATAATAAATATGTAGAATTATTTACAGAAAAACTTATTAACGAAGGGGCAAATTTAATTGGTCTAGGAGCAAGAGATACCTTGAGATTAGAAGCAGGGCTTTGTTTATATGGACATGATATGGATATTAACAAAAGCCCTATAGAAGCAAGTCTAAAATGGGCAATATCTAAAAATAGAATTCTTTCTGGTGGTTTTATAGGTTTTGAAAAAATTAAATCTCAAATAGAAAATGGTATAAGCAAAGTAAGAGTTGGTATTAAACCTGAAGG
>MDTF01012175.1_pt1 | contig 12681 bp, 13 predicted proteins | sample 811191 | NCBI WGS metagenome assembly MDTF01 (sample SAMN05326649, study PRJNA326480) | marine metagenome | isolation source: seawater | place: Southern Ocean | collected 2011
AACGACCTTCGGGTTATGAGCCCGACGAGCTGCCTACTGCTCTATCCCGCGATTTAGACCCCAAAGATACTGCAAAAAAAGATTAACCACCAAACAAACATTAGAATTTTATTCTAAAAAAGATAGTTTCTTGGCTAACAACTTTCTAAGAATTCTAAACCAATCATTAAAAAACAATTTATCTTTGTCTTATGACACATAAAGCAGGTTTTGTAAATATTATAGGCAATCCAAATGTTGGAAAATCAACTCTAATGAATGCATTGGTTGGTGAAAAACTATCTATCATCACAGCAAAAGCTCAAACAACCAGACATCGTATTCTTGGAATTGTAAATGGAGAAGAGCACCAAATCATTTTTTCGGATACCCCAGGGATTTTGCAACCAGCATATCAGTTGCAAGAATCTATGATGGATTTTGTAAAGTCTGCTTTTGACGATGCAGATATTCTAATATATATGGTTGAAATTGGAGAAAAAGAGCTAAAAAACGAAGCCTTTTTCAAAAGAATTATCAATAGTAAAATTCCCATTATTTTATTAATTAATAAAATAGACAAATCAACACAAGAAGAAGTAGAAGAAAAAATAAGCTATTGGCAAACTAAAGTTCCAAATTCATTTACCTATGTTATCTCGGCTTTAGAAAAATTTAATGTAGAAACCGTTTTTAATAAAATAATAGAATTATTACCAGAAGGACCTGCTTTTTATCCGAAAGATCAATTAACAGACAAACCTGAGAGATTCTTTGTTAATGAGAAAATACGAGAGAAAATTCTCACCCATTACAAAAAAGAGATTCCATATTCTGTAGAAGTGGAAACAGAAAGTTTTATTGAAGAAGAAACTATTATTCGAATTCGATCTGTGATTATGGTAGAAAGAGAAACTCAAAAAGGAATTATTATTGGTCATAAAGGAACCGCTATTAAGCGCGTAGGAGCAGAAGCAAGAAAGGATCTAGAAATTTTCTTTGGTAAAAAAATATTTATAGAATTGTATGTTAAAGTAAATAAAAACTGGCGATCTAATGACAAAGAATTAAAACGTTTTGGGTATAACCAGAAATGATTGTAAACAAGCTCAAATCTCCTAGCTAGTCGTCTGTAAAATAGTATCTTTGCAAAAAATTTACTTTCATGAGTAGTATTGTTGCCATAGTAGGAAGGCCTAATGTTGGGAAATCAACACTTTTTAATCGTTTAGTTCAACGTAGAGAAGCTATTGTTGATTCTGTAAGTGGAGTTACTCGTGACAGACATTATGGAAAATCTGACTGGAATGGAAAAGAATTTTCAGTAATTGATACTGGTGGATATGTAATTGGTTCAGATGATATCTTTGAAGGAGAAATACGAAAACAAGTTCAGCTTGCCATAGAAGAATCAGATATTATCATTTTTGTTGTAGATGTAGAAGAGGGAATTACACCCATGGATGCTGAAGTAGCGAAAATTTTAAGAAAAGAAAAAAAACCTATTTTTATTGCTGTTAATAAAGTAGACAATGCAATGAGAGACGCAGATGCTGTTGAATTCTATAATTTAGGCCTCGGTGATTATCACACAATTTCTTCTATTAATGGAAGTGGAACAGGTGATATTTTAGATGCCATTGTAGCTAAAATGCCAGAACCAGAAGAAATAGATTTAGACAAAGAAGAATTGCCTCGTTTTGCTGTTGTAGGAAGACCCAATGCAGGAAAATCGTCTTTTATTAATGCCTTGATTGGAGAAGATAGAAATATTGTGACCGATATAGCAGGAACCACAAGAGACTCTATAGATACAAAATACAATCGATTTGGTTTTGATTTTAATTTGGTAGATACCGCTGGAATCAGAAAAAAATCTAAAGTAAAAGAAGATTTAGAGTTTTATTCTGTAATGCGAGCTGTTCGAACCATAGAATACTCAGATGTTGTTATTTTAATGGTAGACGCAACACGTGGTTTTGAAAGCCAAGACCAAAATATTTTTTGGTTGGCTGATAAAAACAGAAAAGGGGTTATCATCTTAATAAATAAATGGGATTTAGTTGAAAAAGAAACCAATACCATGCGTGATTTTGAAGCTGAAATCCGCCGTCAAATTGCACCTTTCACAGATGTCCCTATTATTTTCACATCAGTACTTACAAAACAACGCCTCTTAAAGGCCATTGAAACCGCAGTAGAAGTTTTTGAGAATAGAAAAAGAAGGATTTCTACAAGTAAGCTAAACGAAACCATGCTGGAAATTGTACAGCACAACTCCCCTCCTGCAACCAAAGGTAAGTTTGTGAAAATTAAGTATTGTATGCAGTTGCCTACCCCAACACCTCAATTTGCGTTTTTCTCTAACCTACCGCAATATGTAAAAGAGCCTTATAAACGCTATGTTGAAAATCAATTGAGAGAGCATTATAACTTTTCTGGAGTTCCTATTACAATTTACTTTAGACAAAAATAATTTCTTTTATATCGTTATATAAAACCTTTAAATAGTGTCTGTAATTTCGAACTATTTTAGTAATTTTATATAAAATTAACAGAAATGATTACATGGAAAAATATCATTCACTTTTCAGTGAATGGAAACCCCACTCCAGATAAAAGGATTGAAAAAACTGAAGATAATTGGCGTAAAATATTAACTCCAGATCAGTTTAAAATTAGTCGATTAAAAGGAACCGAAAGACCAAACACTGGTGATCTTTGTTCTATTTTTGAAGAAGGAATATATCAATGTATATGCTGTGATACCGACTTATTTGATTCTACCATTAAATTTGATTCAAGTTCTGGTTGGCCAAGTTTCACGCAACCCATCAAAGAAAATGCTGTCAAATACGAAAAAGACGATACCAATGGAATGATACGAGTTGAAGCTTTGTGTAATACTTGCGACGGACATTTAGGGCATATTTTTCCAGACGGACCAGAACCAAGTGGATTGCGTTATTGTGTGAATTCAGCATCTATAAAATTAAAGAAAGCCTCTACCAATGAGTAATTTAAAATTAGCCACTTTTGGTGGTGGATGTTTTTGGTGTACAGAAACTGTTTTTTTAGAGGTTAAAGGAATTGAGAAAGTTATTTCTGGGTATGCCGGAGGAGATGCTCCAGGAAGACCAACTTATAGAGAAATATGCTCTGGATTAACAGGTCATGCAGAAGTAATTCAAATTACATACGATCCAAGTATGGTTTCCTATGAAACAATTTTAATCATATTTATGACCTCACACAACCCAACACAATTAAACCGGCAAGGTGCAGATGTAGGAAGTCAATACAGGTCGGTTGTTTTTTTTCATGATCAAAAACAACAAGAAATTGCACAGCTTATTTTAAAAGAATTAGCACCACACTTTAATACTAAAATAGTAACAGAAATTAGTCCTTTGACTATTTTCTATGAGGCAGAAAAAGAACACCAAGATTATTACAGAAATAATCAAAACTCTGGCTATTGTAATTTTGTGATTAATCCTAAATTACAAAAGTTGAGAGCACAGCATGCAGATAAATTAAAGTAATCTTGAAATAGATAACGATCATAAGTCACGTTTAGAATTTTGAAAATAGAAATAACACATCAATTTACAGATCAGTTACCTGCAGATCCAAACCTAGAGAATTCTAGACGAGAAGTAGTAGAGTCTGTCTATTCATTTGTTACTCCCGTTAAAACTTCTAAGCCAAAATTACTTCATGTATCTGATGAAATGCAACAAACCCTTGGATTTTCTGATGAAGATATACAATCAAAAGAATTTCTGAATTTTGTGACTGGAAATTCTATTTTAAAGGGCTCAAAGCCTTTTGCAATGTGTTATGCTGGACATCAATTTGGTAATTGGGCCGGTCAATTAGGGGATGGCAGAGCCATTAATTTGGGAGAAATTAAACATTTGGCTGTTCAACTAAAAGGAGCCGGACCGACACCATATTCTAGAACTGCAGACGGCCTGGCTGTGTTACGCTCTTCTATACGAGAATATTTATGTAGTGAGGCCATGCACCACCTTGGTGTTCCTTCTACAAGAGCTCTATCATTAAGTTTAACGGGAGATCAGGTTTTAAGAGATGTAATGTACAACGGAAACCCTGCGCATGAAAATGGCGCAATTGTTTCTAGAGTTGCCAAATCTTTTTTACGCTTCGGAAATTTTGAAATTTTTGCTGCAAGAAATGATATAAAAAATTTAAAAATCTTAACAGATTATACCATCAATCATCATTTTTCTTATTTAGGAAAACCTAATAAAGAAGTATATTTGGAGTTCTTCCGAGAAGTCACCAACAAAACTTTAGAAATGATTATTCATTGGCAACGGGTAGGGTTTGTTCATGGGGTAATGAATACTGATAACATGTCTATTTTAGGATTAACCATCGATTACGGACCTTATGGTTGGCTGGAAGGTTTTGACCTAGAATGGACACCTAATACAACTGATAAACAACATAAAAGATATCGATATGGAAACCAACCTACTATTGGATTGTGGAATTTATATCAATTGGCTAATGCCTTGTATCCTTTAATTGAAGAAGCAGCTCCTTTAGAAGAAATTTTAGATACGTATAAAAGTCGATTTGAACTGAAATCTAAAGAGATGATGCTATCTAAACTAGGGCTGGTCTCAAGAAAAAAAACTGACCCCAACTTAATTGAAGCTTTAGAGAACAACCTTCAGGCATCGGAAACAGATATGACTATTTTCTTTAGAAAATTAAGTACTTTTAAAAAGGAACAACCAGAAAAAGGAATTGAATTAATCATAGACGCTTTTTATGAAAAAGACGTCATAAAAAAAGATGTAGTAAACAACTGGGAGAAATGGTTTTATGACTATGCCAAACGATTGGAAGATGAATCCACTTTATGCAATGAAAGGCAAGAACAGATGAATAAAGTCAATCCAAAATATGTGCTGCGAAATTATATGGCTCAATTGGCTATAGATAAAGCAGAAAAAGGAGATATTTCATTAATTAATGAAATATATCAACTGCTGAAAAATCCATACTCAGAACAACCTAATTTTGATCACTGGTTTGAAAAAAGACCAGAATGGGCAAGGCATAAAGTTGGATGCTCTATGCTATCCTGTAGTTCATAATATAAGAATTAGTAAAAAATATACGTTTCGACCTCCATTTTTACCAACTTCCAGAGGCACCTCCACCTCCAAAACTTCCACCACCAAAACCGCCACCAAAGCCACCACTACCAAAGCTCCCACCAGAAGAGCTCCCACCTCCAAAGCCGCCACTTCTACCCATACTACTTAAGATAAGAATATCTAATAGAGCACCCGATCCAGATCTTCTTCCTCCGTTTCTTCCGCCTCCTTTATTTCTGAAAATAATGAATAAAATAGCAATCACTATAAATGGTATAACTCCAGAAAGACCCTTTCTTTGTTTCTTGCTTTTTCGTTTTCTAGTTTCTTTAAACTCTCCTGTTAAAACCTCAAAAATCCCATCAGTGCCATTGTCTAAACCTTTGTAATAATTTCCTCTTTTAAATTCGGGGATAATCCGTGATTCTATGATTCGTTTAGACATTAAATCTGTAAGAACACCTTCTGTTCCTCTTCCAGCTTGTATAGCAACTTTTCGATCATTTCTTGCCAAAAGAAGAAGAACTCCATTGTCTTTGTCTTTTTGACCAATCCTCCATTTTTCTCCCCAGTTTGCTGCTAGATAATTAATATCCTCCCCGTTGGTAGAATTAATTACAATGACTACAATTTGTGAAGATGTAGACTCTGAATATCGGAGTAATTTTTGCTCTAAGCTCCTTGCTTGTGATGAAGAAAGTAATTTTGAATAATCATAAACACTAGTTTGTTTTTTTGGAACCTCAGGTATTTTAAATTGTGCCGAACTACTATTAATAAAGAAGAACCCAAGTAATACAGCTATTAATATCTTTTTCATGAGCTCTTAGAAATTTCGTTAGACAATTCATCTGTGTCATCATCTTGATACGGGAAATGAGTTTTCAATTCCTTTCCTGCTTTTAAAACACCATCAACTAAGCCTTGTTTAAACTGATTTTTTCTGAAATAATTTTGCATCATTTCTTTGGTTGTATCCCAAAAATCATCCGCTACTTTATCATTTATTCCTTGATCTCCTAGAATCACGAATTTGTGATCATTAACTGCTACATAAAAAAGAACACCGTTTCTTAGTTCAGTTTCATGCATTTTTAATTCACCAAAAACTTTCAACGCATGTTCATAATGATCTTCATCTGTATGTGCCTCTATATGAACTCGAATTTCACCAGAAGTATTTTTCTCTGCTACTTTAATGGCAGTAACAATTGCTTCTTCATCCTGGGGAGAAAGAAAAGAGTTTGTTTTAGACATTATTCTTTCTTGTTAAAGTCAAAATTCACCTCTACTGCATTCTCAGAACCTGGATTCGATGAATAAAGATCCATTCCTTCAAATCCAAATACTCCAGCTAACATGCTATTAGGGAAAACTTTAATGTGCTTATTGTATTCATTTACTTTTCCATTAAATCGATCTCTCTCCATTTTGATACGATTCTCAGTTCCTTCTAATTGATTCTGTAATTCTAGAAAATTTTGATTCGATTTTAAATCAGGGTATTTTTCTACAACTACCAACAACTTAGATAAGGCACTTGATAGACCTGATTGAGCTTGCTGAAACTGCGCTAAACTTGCTCCTGTTAGATTTCCAGCATTAATAGTTGTTGAGGTTGCTTTTGCTCTAGCGTTTACAACTTCTGTTAAGGTTGATTTTTCAAAATCTGCTGCACCTTGTACTGTTTTTACTAAGTTCCCTATCAAATCATTTCTTCGTTGATATGCACTCTCTACATTAGACCAAGCAGCTTTAGCATCTTCTTGATTTACAACGGCAGTATTGTTAATTCCTTTTGCCCAACTATATCCTATATATACAAGCACTAGTATAATTATTAATGGTAACCACTTTTTCATTTGTTCTTTGATTTATGTTCGTTAATTAATTATATTTTATAAAGATGTTCCACCATCTAAGGTAATTGTTTGACCTGTCATAAATTTTGTTTGATCCGAGGCAAGCCATACAATTGCATCCGCAATTTCTTCGGCTTTACCATAACGTTTCATAGGTATAACACTCTTTAAAATTGAATCCATTTCTGGTTTTGCATTGATTAACTGATCTAGCAATGCCGACTCAGTATAGCCAGGACAAACAGCATTTATTCTTATATTCTTGGTTGCGTACTCCATGGCCGCAGATTTTGTCATTCCTACCACTGCAAATTTACTAGCACTATAACTAATATTATTGGGAGAGGCTTTTAAGCCGGCTAAAGAAGCTATATTAACAATATTACCATGCCCTTGTTCTAAAAATTGTTGAATAGCTGCTTTCATACAATAAAAAACTCCTGTTTGATTTACAGCGATTACCCGATCCCAATCTTTTAATTTAGACTTGTGTGTTGGTAATAAATTTGGGCCTATACCAGCATTGTTTACAATAACATCTAATTGTTTATATGCACCAACAGTTTGTTGAATTAAGTCTTCTACTTGATTAAAATCTGTAACATCTACTTTTATAGGTAGTGCTTCTCCTCCATTTGTTACAATTTCATCAGCTACTTTTTTTGCATTTTCTAGATTGATGTCAGAAACCACAACTTTTGCTCCGTAATGGGCAAAATGAATGGCTGCTGCTTTTCCAATTCCTGAACCTGCTCCTGTTACAATAACTATTTTATTTTTTACTTGCATACTATTATATATATTTTGTTAAACAATTAGTAATATTGGACTTAAGTAAATCTTTGTTTAGGCTAACCTGCTTCTATAACTTCTTTCAGACAACATTACCTACAGAAAATTAATCGTGAATCTGACAATGCCATAGCTCTTAAATCTCTTGGATATTCTTTCATTGCCATCAATTTAAAAAATTCATTTTTATTAGCATACTTCACAATCAATACTTCATCCCACAGTGGCTCATCTGAGGGTCCTATAATGGTTCCAAGTGGTTTTCCTTTAAAGATAATCTCTGCGTCAATAGACTCAAAAAAAGGAACTGCTGCATTTAAATAATCTACATATGTTTCTTTTCCTGTTTTCCCTGTTTTAATAACTATTTCTTTATAATTCAAATAGTTGAGCATAAAAATAGGTCTATCTTCTGGAAATTCCTGTAACTTTTCTAAGGTATTTATTTGATCAATCATGATTAATCAATAGAGTTGTTTTTAATAGATTTTAATGCTAAATTACAACACAATTCCGCCGCTTTATCTAAATTAGCAAAGCGAGGATCTGATGTTAAACCTTTGTTATATCTATAATATATTTGTTGTGCAATCACTGCTATTTTAAACAATCCAAACGCGTAATAAAACACCATATTATGAATATCTATGCCTGACTTCTGAGCATATAAAGCTACAATTTTACTTCTAATTGGATTCCCTTCAAAAATAGTTGGCGATGGAATCCCTTGCTTTACAAAATCATGGTCTGTTGCTAAAGTCCAATATCCTAATGAAGTTCCTAAATCCATTAAAGGATCTCCAAGAGTGGCCATTTCCCAGTCTAATACAGCTGTGATTTCTTTCCAAGAATTATCTTTAAAAACAACATTATCGTATTTATAATCGTTGTGAATTAAACAATGTTGATAGGTTTTTGGCTGGTTTTCTTGCATCCATTGCATTACTTTCTCTGCTGAAGGAATGTCCTTAGTTGCCGCTTTCAGATATTGCTTTCCCCAATTAGTTACTTGTCTTTCTACATATCCTTCTGGCTTCCCTAAATTTGACAATCCAATGGCATTATAATCTAATTGATGTAATTGAGTGAAAGTATCTAACCAAGAGTTGGCAATCGTCTTATAATCATTTGCTAGGATATTTCTTTTTTTAGCTTCTTTAAAATTCAGAATAATTCCTTCTACCTTTTCCATGATATAGAATTCACTTCCTAGTACGGATTTATCATCTGTATAAGCAAACATCTTTGGAACTTTAGAAAACTTTTTTTGTACACCTGATTGCACTTTATACTCACGACTCATATCATGACCTCGCTTGATAGCTCCAATAGGTGGTTTACGTAATACATATTCTTTATCTTCTATCGATAATAAGTAGGTTAAATTAGAATAACCGTGTGTAAACTGTTTTACTATTAATTCGTTCTGTGGAGAATTGATTAAATTATGATAATGCAAAAACTCTTTGAGTTTTTTCTCTGGTAATTCTTCTCCTCTACGAACTTCTTGATGAGACATAATTATACTTTTCCATGGGTTCTAATGACACTTTTCCCTAATTGATACATATGAACCTCATCGGGCCCATCTGCCAACCTTAGCATTCTTGCTATGGCAAAATAATGTGCTAATTGCGTATCAGGTCCAACACCTTTACCTCCTAAAATCTGCATCGCCCTGTCAATAACTTTTAAAGCCATTTTTGGTGCCACTATTTTAATCATTGCAATAATATCTTTGGACTCTTTGTTTCCTAATTTATCCATCTTATCAGCTGCAGATAGCGTGAGTAAACGCGCTTGTTCGATCTCACATTGAGATTTGGCAATTTCATGACGAATACTACTAAAATCTACAAACTTCTTTCCAAAAGCTTCTCGTTCTAAGGTTCTTTGCGACATGAGTTCTAATGCATATTGTGCCATACCTACCAAACGCATGCAATGATGAATTCTACCAGGTCCTAATCGTCCTTGTGCTATTTCAAAACCTCTTCCCTCCCCTAAAATTAAGTGATCTTTTGGAACACGAACATTGTTTAAAACAATTTCAGCATGTCCTTCTGGAGAATCGTAGAATCCTAATACAGACAAAGGTCTAATGATTTCTACTCCTGGAGTGTCCAAAGGAACCAACACCATACTTTGTTGTTGGTGTCTAGAAGCAGTTGGGTCTGTTTTCCCCATAACAATCGCTATTTTACAATGTGGATCCATGCCTCCACTAGACCACCATTTTCTACCGTTAATTACATATTCATCACCTTCCAAGACAATAGAAGTCTCTATGTTTGTAGCATCTGAAGAGGCTACCTCTGGTTCTGTCATTAAGAATGCAGAGCGAATTTCTCCTACCATTAAGGGAGTTAACCATGCGTCTTTTTGTACATCACTTCCGTATTTTGCCAATACTTCCATATTTCCAGTATCTGGTGCTGAGCAATTAAATATCTCAGAAATCCAAATTCGTCTGCCCATAATTTCTGCTAATGGTGCATATTCTAGGTTGGTTAAGCCAGGACTTAAATCTCCATAATCTTTGGGTAAAAAAAGATTCCACAATCCTGCGTTTTTGGCTTTTAGTTTGAGTTCTTCTGTTTTAGGCCAACGTTTCCATAAGTTTACTGTGTTTTGTTGAAAAGCATGGAACTCGGCTTCTACAGGAACAATATGTTCTTCAATAAAAGCAGTAAGTTTTACCTGTAAGTCTTTTGATTTTTGTGAATATTCGAAGTTCATTGTTCGTTTTCAGTATTAGTAAGTGTCGTTTCTATAGAGTATTATAAACCATAGAATGATTCAATTCATCCATTGCATTCTGATGTATGGTCAACTACCTATCCTGCAATCATATATCCACCATCTGCCGTATACACTCCTCCAGTCATATAAGAACCAGCATCAGAAGCTAGTAGACTAGCAATTCCTACCATTTCTTCTGGCTGTCCCATGCGTCCACTTGGGATGGTTTTTTGTACTTTATTCAATAGTTTTTCATTGGTCCACAGGGCAGCACTAAATTTTGTTTGTATGAGTCCAGGACAAATAGCATTGGCACGAATTCCGTGTTGCCCCCATTCTTTCGCTTGGTTTTTAGTCAGCATTAAGATAGCAGCTTTACTAGTACTATATAATCCTAGCCCAAGACCTGGTGTTAATGCTTCTACGGAAGCGATATTAATAATACTTCCCTTTTTACAATGACGCATGTGAGGCAATACTAAATTAGACAATGCCCATGGTGCTTTTACATTTACATCCATAATCTTATCAAAAATAGCTGGGTCTACGTCTTCTATAGGTCCAAAAACTGGATTAATTGCTGCATTGTTCACTAAAATATCAATACGCCCTAGCTGTTTGATAGTTCCATCTACCAGTACTTTTCTTTGATCTTCTTTACCAATATGACAGGCTATTCCAATAGCTTTTAATCCAATAATTGTAAACTCTTTTACAACTTCATCACAAGCTTCTTGATTTCTACTACTAATAACAACATAGGCTCCTTTTTCAGCTAAGCCTTTTGCAATAGCTTTTCCAATTCCTTTACTAGATCCAGTAATAATGGCAACCTTGCCTTCTAAACTAAATTGTTGATGTGCGTTCATTAAATTACGGGTTCTGTATCTTTTTTTATAGTAAGTGATTCAGCATTCAAAAGAATCTCTGATAATCCTGATGTTTTAGGCAATTCATAGGTAAAGAAATATTTCATAGTATGTATTTTACTTTCGTAAAATTCTTTTGAATATTTACCGTCAGTACTCATTGCTTTTGAGGCATTAACTCCTAAATTTAACCAAGTCCAACCAACTATAATTAAGCTAAAGAATTCCATAAAAATAGACGCGTCTGCTAGGTATCTTTCATAATCACCTTTCATTGCATGTGGCATTAAATGACCCAATACTTTTTGAGTGAGTTCTAGTTTTGCTCCAAGAGTGTTTGCATACGATTGCAAGCCTTCTATTTCTTTTGCTTCATTGATTGTTGTCATAATTTCAGCAGAAAGTAATTGCAATGCTTTACCATTACTCATGGTTACTTTTCTACCTAATAAATCTTGAGATTGTATGCCTGTAGTTCCTTCGTATAAAGCAGATATTCGTATGTCTCTGTAGTATTGTTGTAAAATAAAATCTGCACAAAATCCGTATCCACCAAGAACCTGTAACCCGTTATTTACAGCAGCAGCTCCAGCTTCAGACGGATATGTTTTTACAATTGGAATGATCATTTCCAACAACAAATTGTATTTTTCTTTTTCTTCTGGTGAAATGGCAGTTTCTATGATGTCGTAATATTTTGCCGCTAAAAAAACCAAACTCATAGATCCTTCTACAACAGCTTTTTGCATCAAAAGCATTCTTCTAACATCTGGATGTTCTATAATTAATGCTTGATTTTCTTCTGGATTTTTCTTCCCATTACTTGATAATTTTCTTCCTTGAGGACGTTCATTTGCATACTGTAATGATGCTTGATATGCAGCAGAAGCGATAGCAGAAGCTCCTCTTCCTACAGCAATTCTTGCAGAATTCATCATTAAAAACATATACTTTAATCCTTGGTTAGGCTCACCAACAATCCATCCCTTACAGTCATCTGCATCTCCAAAACCTAGGTGTGTGGTACAATATCCTCGTTGCCCCATTTTCTGAAAATCCGCAACAGTAGTAACATCATTAAATTCTAATGCCCCTGAGGAAGTTGGCCGATTCTTTGGAACCACAAATAAAGAAATTCCTTTGGTTCCTTTTGGAGCTCCTTCAATTCTTGCCAATACTAAATGCACTATATTTTCAGTAAAATTATTATCTCCTCCAGAAATAAAAATTTTCTGTCCAGAAATTTTATAAAAACCATCCTCTGTTGGAGTTGCTTTTGTAACAATATCTGACAGAGAA
>MDTF01007749.1_pt1 | contig 12678 bp, 12 predicted proteins | sample 811191 | NCBI WGS metagenome assembly MDTF01 (sample SAMN05326649, study PRJNA326480) | marine metagenome | isolation source: seawater | place: Southern Ocean | collected 2011
AACGGTCGCAGCCGGGCCAGCTGCTCGGGATCTTTCAGGTCCACGGCGATGCTCTTTTTGCCACGGTTGAGCAAGTTGAAATTGGCGCTGTCGGCTCCCCATTTTGGCAGGTAGCTGCGCATGTCTTCCCCCCGTCCGGGGCGTTCAACCTTGATCACCTCTGCACCCGCTTCTGCAAGGAAAAGCGTTGCCATCGGCCCGGGAAGCAGGGTCGAGAAATCGAGCACTTTGATATCTCTGAGTGGTCCTGTCATCAGCTGTCTCCGCGGGGTTTGGCGGCAGCAGCACTTCTTGCAGATGCAGATGTGCGATGATCCAAGACTTCATAGTTGATTTCCTGATCGCTCATGAGACATTGCTTTCTTTATCAGTCGGTTCGGCGGCACCCGTTTGCAAAGCGTCCAGGATTGCCTCTGTGTGTTCTCCAAGGAGCGGAGGAGCGCCGCAGGGGACGGCATATCGCCCGTCGAACTGAACGCCGAGACCAACCTGGGGCACCACTCGGTCGCCATCCTGAAGCGCAAATATCAACCCGCGTTCCTGCAATGCTGGGTCAGCGGAAACTTCGTCGACGCGGTTGATCGGGCCGGCGGGAATACGTGCCGCACGGAATATTTTGAGCCATTCCAAACGATCCTTCTTCAACAGGCGTTTCTGAATTTCAGCCACGATCTCATCCCTATTCTTCCGGCGCTCGGCATTCGAGGCGAACCCGTCCCGCCCGGCAAACTCGGGCGTTCCGAGGGCCGTCCAGAAACGTTGCCAAATTGCGTTGGTGCCAAGCCCCAGCGTGATCGGATCGTCGGCGGTGTCGAAGGCCTGGTAGACGGCGATGACGGAATCTGTTCCGCCAGACCGTCGCGGAACGTCTCCCGATCCGAGATAGGACATGATGCGCGGGGCCAGAAATCGGATCATGCTGTCGAGCAATGCGACATCGACAAGATGTCCCAAACCCGATTTCTGCCGATCGAACAAGGCAGCAATCGTGGACATCGCGGCATCCTGCCCCGACAGCATGTCGGCAGCTGGCGTCCCCACTTTCTGGGGGTCCTCGTCTGCTGTTCCCGTCAAATCCATGATGCCGCTGTAACCTTCGGCAATGAGATCATAACAGGTCAGATCCGACCGCTCCCCGGAAAGGCCGAAACCAGTGATGGACGTAAAGACAATATCCGGTTTTATGGCTGAAATTGCCTCATAATCGAGACCCAGCTTTTTTTGAACGCGTAGTGGTTGGTTGGTCACGAAAACATCTGCGGACCGAACCAGCTTAAGCAATGTATCTTTGCCTTCGGCATCAGTGAGGTCAAGTGGGATACTCTTTTTTCCTCTGTTGACCGACGCGAACCAAAGCGACTCTCCGTCCAGAAAAGGCGGTCCCCAGGCGCGGGCGTCATCGCCTTCAGGACGCTCGACTTTGATGACTTCAGCGCCAAGATCGGCAAGCAACATGGTGGCATAAGGACCGGCGATGGATGTGGTCAGATCCACGACGCGAATACCTTCCAAAAAACGAAGGCCCTGCGCGACCGGGATTACAGGCAGATCATCCATAGGTAGTTTGTCAGGCATATTGGGCGCTCCTTCAAAAAATTCTCGACATAACAGAGGCAAAAAACAGAACAAAGTCCGCCATTTCCTTCTATCAAACGGGTGGTATTGACCGCGCTGCCAGACGAGATCGGTTCTTCATTGCTCTTGCCTTTGTTTGGCGACAACGGCCCGCCGTGCTGGCGCGTAGCCGGGGGTTCCGTTGGTCTCAAAAAGCGCTTGCGTGACATCATAATGGTGATCAAGACCGCCCCGGCAGACTCGCTCAATCGGTCCATCCGGATAGCCCAGCCCCATGCGACAGGTCAGGTCCATATCTTTAGCGCTGGCCAGGCCTTCATCCAGAAATCGAAGGGCTGCGTTGTATTTCGGCCGGACCAGGCGATCGATGATGCGTCCCGTCTGATCGGAACACACGGCGACTTGAAAGCCGGCCGCTTCAAATAACGCTTTCACGGCATCTATTGCAGCTTGTGAACTGTGGGCTTGACGAACCAGCTCGATCAGATCCGAAGGTTCATCCTCGCCATTGCGATAGCGACTAAAGCCGAGGATGTTTGAACCTTCCTCTCCGGCGGTATCGGTCCCGCCTTCACCGGTGTGGACGCCCAAACATTCGGTGCCCAACTCGACGAGGATAGCGGCCTTCTCGTCATCGGATTGCAGGCCCGCCCCTCCTAGGTAAATCATCACCTCTGCGTTTTGCAACGCATTGGCAAGAAAGGCATCACCGTCTGGAAAAGAGCGGCTATGGCCGCCGTTTAGGATCGTGTATGTCATGTCATCAACTCCCGAACATTGCCTTGCTGCCATAGTCGAAGAAGCCTTTCCCGGATTTCCGGCCAAGATCGCCAGCGGCAACCAGACGACGTAACAAAGGCGGGGTGGCGGCGCGGGGATCCAAAGTGATTGGATAGAACGCTTCGCTAAGCCGGACTTGCGTATCGAGCCCGATAAGATCGATCAGCTCCAAGGGCCCCATCTTGTAACCAAGGCCAGATTTGATCGCCTTGTCGATATCCGCCGGTTCTGCCACACTGGCTTCGACGGCGCGAATGGCATCATTGTTGAAGGGCACCAGAAGGGCGTTGAGGATGAACCCCGGCTTGTCCTGGGTTTCAACCGGAATCTGGCCCGCCGCTTCGGTCCAGGCCCAGGCTGTCTGAAATGTCTCTGTCGAGGTGTTTATGCCAGGCGACATTTCGATCAGTTTCATCAGCTGCGCCGGCAGGCAAAAATGAATGCCGACAACCTGATCCTGACGCTCACACCCAGACGCAATTTCCGTGATGGACAGAGTGGAAGTATTTGACGCAAAAATCGTGTGTTCGGCACAGATGCCATCAAGCTGTTTGAGGAGGTTCTTTTTTGTGCCCAAGTCCTCGAACACTGCTTCGATGACCATGTCGCAATCACTAAGGTCTTGCAGATCGGTGCTACTGCTCAATCGGCCCAGTACGGCATCTCGTTCCGCTTCTGACATTTTCCCACGGGCAACTGATTTTTCAAAGAAACCCGCTGATTGTGCGGCTGCCCGGTCAAGTGCATCGGCGCTCAAGTCGTAAGCAACAGTCTCAAAGCCCGCCCTGGCCGCGACGATTGCAATGCCTGCGCCCATGGTGCCGGCGGCGCCACATACGCCCACTTTTTTTATGCTGATCATTTGTTCTTGAAACTCCTGCCGATGAGTTGACGGTGCACCTGATTGGTTCCTTCCCAAATCTGGGTGATTTTGGCGTCCCGCATCAGGCGTTCGGCGCGGTAATCGGAGCAATACCCGTAGCCGCCGAACATCTGGACGCAATCCGTTGCCATCCGCATAGCCAGGTCAGAGGCTCGCATTTTCGCAATCGACGCTTCCAGTCCAAATTCAGTGGCGCCGCCGTCGACCAGACCGGCGACATAGTCGATCCATTTTTCCACCATCGCCAGTTCGCTGGCCAGATCGGCGATCATGAACTGATTGCCTTGAAAATCGATAACCGAACGGCCGGACTGGACCCGTTCGTTTGTATAGGCGGTCATATCCCTGAAGGCGGCGCGGGCGATGCCAAAGGCATGGGCGGCAACACTAGGGCGGGATTTGTTGAGAGAGGCCAACAGGATGCGCAATCCATCGCCCGGAGCGCCAATCAGGTTGGCGCGTGGGACCCGGCAGCCGTTGAACGCCAGTGCGGCGGTAGAAGAGGCCCGATGCCCCATCTTTTCTTCTTTGCGAACCACCTCAAAGCCAGCGGTACCCTTTTCGAACGCGAGAACCGAGATAGACTGGCGGTCGTCGTCAATCTCGGACCATTTCCCGAACAACAGGTATAGGTCCGCAACATCGCCATTGGTGATAAAGATCTTGGAACCATCGACGATAATGTCATCGCCGTCCGGGGTAAAACGGGTCTTCATTCTGGTGGCGTCCGACCCGGCAGAAGCTTCGGTGATCGCCAATGCGCCCAAGCCTCCATTGGCTATGCGCGGCAGCAGCCGCTGTTTTTGCTCCGCTGTCGCGAAGTCGATGATCGGCTTCATGCCATGGAAATTGGTGGCATATATGATACCGGTCGAAGCACAGGCCTCGGAAATCATTTTCACGCATTCCAGATAGAGCGCGTAGCGGGTCGGCATACCGCCGAACTCTTCGGGAACAAATATCGCGTTAAGGCCAAGCTCATTCAGCGCGGTAACATTCTCCCAGGGAAAATCGCCGCTGCGATCAAAGCGTTCCGCGTTGGGAGCGATGATATCGTCGCAAACTCGCTGTACCTGATCGATTATGATGCGTTCGTCTTCGGCCCAGTCGCGTTGCTGAGCCATTTGGTCAAAAATAGTCATCAGTGGTTCATCCCTTGGCCGCCGTCGAGATAGATTGTCTCGCCGGTGAAGAATGGAATATCAGCGTCAAATATCGCACCGACCATTCGCGCGACATCGGCTGTCCCGCCCGGTTTTCCCGACGGAATGCGCTTTGCCAGATAGGCCTGCACGCTTTCCTTTGAGAGAAAGTCGCGATTGAGGTCAGTGGCGATATATCCTGGTGCAACATTGAGAACCCGGATGTCATCCTTTGCCCATTCAACACTCAGACAACGGGTAATCGCCGCGACTGCAGCCTTTGAGGCGCAATAGGCAAGGTTCGAAGAAACGCCCATCTTGTCGAAAAAAGAACCTATATTAATGATGCAACCGCCACCGGCGGACTGCATATATGGGTAGACCTCTCTGGAAGAGACCATCACCGACGTTGTATTGATCGTCATGACTTGTTCAAAATCTTTCGTCAAAAGTTCGGCAGACGGCGCGGTCAGGTGCAGCCCTGCGTTGTTCACCAAGCCAACGATTGATCCGGCAGCGGCAATGTCAGCGAAAACCGCACGAACGGCATTTTCGTCGGTCACATCGCAGGCAATGCCCCGGCCGGCGACGGATTGGCCACCTCGGGACAACCCGACCACATTGTAATTGCGCCTTTCCAAATCCATGGCGATGGCGGCGCCTATGCCACGACTGGCACCGGTGACAATGATCTGACGCTCAGGCATCGCGAAACTCCGGTTTGCGTTTTTCTTCGAACGCCGCCATGCCTTCTTCGGCATCGGCGGTTTGAAAGGCCAGCGTCGAAAGATCCGCTTCGATCTTCAGGCCTTCGTTAAGCGAGGTATCCCCGGCGCGGGTAACTGCTTCCTTCACGAAGGAAAGGGCAGGGAGGCTATGAGCAGTGAAGCGGGCGGCGAAACTCAATCCCGCTTCAATCGGATCGCCGTCGAATAGCTGGTTGACCAGACCGATCTGCAGCGCCTCTGCAGCATCAACAGTTCGACCGGTCATGATCATCTCCAGCGCGCGGGCTTCGCCGATAATTCTAGGAAGGCGCTGGGTGCCACCATAGCCAGGGATTAGCCCAAGCTTAATTTCCGGCAGACCCATTTTGGCATTTACCGCCGCAAGACGAAACGTGCAGGCAAGCGCCAGTTCCAATCCGCCGCCAAACGCATAACCGTTGATCAGCGCAACCGACGGCATCGGAAGGCTGGGCAGTTTGGCAAACACAGACTGCCCCAGTTCCGCCCCTTGTTTCTGCGCCCCCAAGCCTCTGTGTCGCAATTCCTTGATATCTGCACCGGCGCAGAACGCTTTATCGCCAGCCCCTCGGATAAACAGAATACGCGCTTTCGACGAAGCGACCCTGTCAAATGCGCCGCCAATTTCACCGAGAATTGAAAAAGACAAGGCATTCAAGGCATCAGAACGGTTCAAAGTAAGGATTGCAGCGCTATCGCTGAACTCCAGATCAACCGACATCAGTTAACCTCCTTTGCAGGGCTGTAGCGCACGGGTTCAGGCGCCAGAGTTCCGCGTTTGACCATTTGGACCAGGGTCTGTTTGCGGATTTTGCCACTGGCGGTGAGCGGGAATTCCTCAAGCCGCAGAAAAAATTCCGGCATGTCGAAAACAGACAGGCCTTGGTCGGCGAGGAAATGAAACACCTGCTCGGGTTCCGGCGTGCCTTGGATCGCCAGGCAAACCCGTTCGCCCAAACGATCATCCGGCACACCAAAGGCTGCGGCTTTCTTGATGTCTTCATGTCGAAGTGCGTAGTCTTCGATCTGGGTCGGATAAATGTTGTGGCCACCGCGAATAATGAGGTCCTTTAATCGGCCTTCAATCCGCAGGTTGCCCTTGGCGTCCAGAGAGCCGAGATCGCCAGATAAGAACCAGCCTTGGTCATTAAAACTTGCCGACGTTGCTTCCTGGTTGGCGAAATATCCCAGCATAAGCGCCGCGCCGCGCCCACCAATCTGGCCAACCTGTCCCACGGATGCAGGTTGGTTCAGGTCCTCTGTGTCAAAGATTTTAACCTCATAAGCACGACCGCCACGGCCACAGGTTTGAGTCCAGATTTCCTTGTTGTCAGCGGGATGGGTATATTGATGCGACGAATTTTCCGTCATCCCATAGACGTTTTGCGGCTTAATACCCAGTTCAACGAATGATTCCGCTACGATCTGGGGGATTTGGCTACCTGCCATGTAGAACGTTTCGACCCGACCGAGCGTGGAAAGTTTACGTGCCTTGAACTCTTCCAGAATATCCATGGCGTGGGTGGGCACACCCATTACATAAGTCGGATCGTTCTCCAGGAACCAATCCAACCTGTCAATGCCAAGTGGTAAATCGTTGGTGATCAGCACGCAACTGGAAAGAAGCCATTGCCCGACGGCCACCCAGGCAATGTGATGAGAAAGCGGACTTAGTGTAAGTAAGCGAGTTTCAAAACTTAACTTCCAGTCGTCGACCATATCCCTGGCATTCGCGAGTAGCGTATTGGCAGAATGCATGACGCATTTGGGCGCCCCCGTCGTGCCGGAGGTGAAGGCGAGATAGCCAACCGCATCCGGATCACTCTCAATTGGTGGCAATTGCCCATCCGTGCTGCGCGCAAGATCATCCGGGCAGAGCACCGCCTTAAGCGACGTGACTTCGGCGAACAGGGTATCACGGTCGAAACCTGTGGGATCTGCGCCCCAATCTGGTTCGCTTATCAAAACTCGGGTCTCAAGCCGCTCCATTATTGCGGCGATTTCGCTGGCGGTATAGGTTTTGTGTAGCGAGGGGTTGCAGACCAACCCCATTCGCGAACAGGCCAGGAAAACAACGATCGTTTCCAGTCGGCTCGACATCCATATCGAAACCCGATCACCGGCAACCAACCCCAGTTTGCTGAATTCAGCTGCAACGGTATCCGTCCAATCTCGCAGATCCAACCAGGACAAGGATTGCCGCCCATCCTTCAGGGCTTGCCGGTCGGGTGTGGCGTCAGCGTTACGTACCAGCAGATCATAAAACGATTGATCCTGCCAAAGACCGGACGCGTAGTAGCGGCGGGTAAGGCTTGGTTGGTGTAATGTGAGAAACGGTTTCATTCCCGCTCATTGTCCGAATTGATCAGGGTCTGGCGACCGTTTCTCGGCAAAAGCGGTCTTCAGTTCCTGGGCCTCGCCGCTTGCTAAATACTGAGGCAACAAAAGGTCATGGGCGACACGGGCCAAGCCGCCAACACCACCATGTCGCGCGTTGAAGGCTGCTTTGATTGAGCCCAGCGCGAACGAACCTCTTTCGGCAACCTGCAAAGCGAATTCGCGCGTCTGTTCGGCGAGCTGGTCATCCGGCACCATCCGATTGATGAGGCCGATCTCAAGTGCTTTAGCCGCGGAGACCTTTTGGTTGCAATACCACATCTCCTTGGCCTTTTTCTTGCCAACGAGATCTTCCAGATACCAGGTGCCGTAGCCGGCGTCGAAGGATCCCATCATTGGACCGACCTGACGGAACACCGCGCTTTCCTTGGCGATGGTCATGTCGCAGACCACCTGCAAAACGTTGCCGCCGCCGACGGCGTAACCATTGACGCTGGCGATCACTGGCTTTTGCAAGCGATCGATGGCCTCGTACATTTCAAGAGTGGGCAGCACACCGGCATAGAGTTTGGTATCCTCCATGCTGTTCTTGCGGCCGCCGATGCAGAAAAACCGATCGCCAGCACCAGTGATAACAAGCACCCGTGTCCGCGTCTCTCTGCGCATCTCTTCAATACAATCGCGAATTTCATGACACATCTGAACAGTAAACATGTTGCCGTCTTCCGGCCGGTTGAGTGTGATTATTCCTATCGGACCGTCCTCTTCATAGAGAATAGATTCGTACTTCATCATGCTCACCCCCTTTTATTCAAAGAGACCACCAAATCGCGATCCCAAAGATTTCATATTTTTCCATTGTATTCTTATAAGTGTCAATGTATTTAATTGAAATACAATTTCTGGAGTATTACTTATGCAAGTCAGGCCCCTATCTTCTGTATTAAAGTGTTTTCAATTATTGGAGGTTGCCGCTGAACAAAAAGCCCCTTTCCGAATATCGGAACTCGCCAAAATGGTCGGAGAATCTCGTGCTACAACTCTTCAGCGCCTTCATACATTAACGATTGCAGGATGGTTGGAGCGCCTGCCAAATGGCAGCTACCGCCTTTCAACTCGCGCCAACCGCATCGGCGCGGCAGCCATGCAACAAGCCGGTTTTAGTGAGCGAGCTCAACCTATAATCGACCGACTGGCTACTGAATTGGATGAAGCCGTATCACTAGTATTGCTGGATCAGGAAAAGCTCATCATCGCGCAACGGGCCGAATCACGGAGCATCTTAAGAGCAGACCTGCAAACAGGCGCAGAGCTTTCATATAAGGATAGCGCATCAGGTGCCATCTGGCTCGCTTTTGGATCGGCCGACTTGTCTGATCGCGCCCGTGTCGCCGGATATTCTTTACCTAGTGAAGCATGTATTTCAAAGGTACGAAAGGAAAAGGTATCTATCGGTGGCGGCGGGGAAACTTTGCCTGGTATATCAGCAATTGCAATTCCAGTTCTAGACGCCAATGGGCAATGCTTAGGCTCGCTTTCGACAACCAGCCCGGAATCCCGGTTTCAACCTGAGCGCTTTCTGTGGCCAATGCGCCAGGCCGCAGTTCAACTGGCCAAACTGTAAATAGAAAAAATCGAGTAGAGCCTACAGAACATATGCACAATAGAAAACCTCGCATTCTAGACGTCCGCACCAAAACAGGTGCCTTTCAATTTACTCGTAGGATCAGTTGCGACTATCTCGGAAACGATTAGACAAAACTGGGGCTCCAAAAATAATTATACATTCTGCGGAGTTCTCTCCACCTCCACTTTTACAACTATCGAGCAGTTGGTCGTGGTGGCGCATACTCCAAAACACGTTTTTTTTTGATACCACTAAACCCGCAAGGTAAGCCCACGGAGGCCTTAGCCATGCAGGCCTTTCATCCAGCAACAATATCCGGTAAGAATAGAACTATACTGGGGTAAAAAATCAATAATGCGACGATCCCCAAATCGATCAAGACAAACCAGAACACACCACGAAATATCATTGATAGCGTCGCTATATTGCCGACTACACCTTTGATCACGAACACATTCATTCCAATAGGCGGGGTAATCATTCCAATCTCCAGTAGTTTGATCATCACGATTCCAAACCAAAGCAGGCTATAGCCACTCTCTTCCACGAGCGGCAACATAATGGGCAAGGTCAACAGCATTGCACCGACGGGTTCTAGCATCATCCCCAGTAAAAGATAAGTAACCACAATGCCTACCATAATCATTAATGGAGAGGCCCCAAATGACAGTATTGTCGATGAGATAAGATCGCCAATGCCGGATAAAGCCAAAAACCGTGTAAGCAGGCTTGCACCGATAGCTATGATCAGTAGAGCTGCAGTTGTCGTTACCGTCTCGATAGCAGCCATACGCAAAGCTTTAAATGTTAATGTGCGGTAAATAGTTGCCACCATAATCGACAACATCGCCCCTAGTGCGCCGGCTTCAGTTGCAGTAAAAAACCCACCAAAGAGACCAGAAAAAACTCCTGTCACGATTAGCAATATAGGCCACGTCTGACCCAATGCCGCAATCTGTTGGGACCACGTTGCTTTTAACTCGACAGGTGGTGCAAGGTCAGGACTCAGTTTTACGCGCGCATAGATTACAAAAACATAAGCAAAAAGTGTGATCAGGCCCACGACAAGCCCCCCTAGGAACAGCTGGCTAACAGACTGGCGCGAAATGATGCCATAAAGTATCATCAGGATTGATGGTGGGATTAATGCACCAATGGTTCCTGCCGCCGCTACCACACCACAGGCAAGCTCCGGGCTGTAACGGTTGCGCACCATCTCAGGCACTGCGATTTTACCCATCGCCGCAGAACACGCTATTGATGAGCCTGTCACGGCAGCAAAACCGGCACAGCCAAAAACCGATGCTATAGCCAAACCACCCGGTAACCTGGACAGCCAGACCTGAGCTGCATTGAACAGGCCTTGTGTCAGGCGTGCATGATAGCAGATAAAACCCATAAACAGGAATGCTGGTATTGCGCTAAGTACCCAACTGCTGGCAAAATTATAAGGAACTATTCCCAATGCCCCCCACGCAACGTTCCAATTAAACATTGACCACAACCCACCGAAGGAAACCGCAATCAGAGCAATCCCAATCGGTATACGAATTATAATCAGACCAAATAAAATAGCGATAAAGACGCTAGCAGTTTGCAGGTCAGTCATTGTTGGGGTCTCCAGTGAGATAGGGATCCTCGACCGTTAGCACCCTAAGGCCACTGTCTTTGCCTATGGCAATGGCAATTGCCTTCCATGCCGCAACAACAGACATCATACCAAATCCAATGGGTAAAAAGAAATAAGACGGCCAAATTATAATCTTGTGGTCGCCTTCAATTGAAAACGAACCCACATTGTATTTAGTCAGCGCTTCTTGCCCAGTACGAATTGCCAAAGTAACGGTCACAACTACCGTCACAATCGTCGCAATGAATAACAAAATTGATTGGATTTTTTTGGGAAGGCGCCCCGTAAAAAGATCAACAGCAATATGGTTGCCATTTTCTTCTACAAGTGCGATCGGCAAAAATACAATTGCGACCATATAATAGGCTGAGACATAGAGAATGGTGGAGCCTAAGGGCTGATTAAATAAATAGCGCATTACCACATCAAGCGTCACATGGGCCACCAGGCCGACAAGAAGAATGCACGTAAATATGGACGCCTTAGAGACAACCCAAGAAATTGATTCACCTACTATCTGCATCGCAATTATCCCTCACCATAGCGTGCTATTATTACAACGCCACGCAGCATGGCTGCGTGGCGTTGTTTGGCGCCGGCTACTTCATGTAGGTTGCAGGGTCAACTTTGGAGACGATTTGTTCCCAAAAAAGGTTATGCAGCTCTTGTTCACTGCCGACATCCTCAGTAAGGACGTACCACTTTTCCAAAAGTTCTGAAAATTCCGTTGCGATCTCATCTGCGCGCAGCACATTATATTTTTCTTTAAACAAGGTAGAAACCGTTCCTAAATCCTGACGCACAAAATCTTTTACTGCAGCTTTTAGTTCAGCGTCGGGCTGGTGGACATTGATTCCTTTATCTTTAGCATTCTGGATCGCAGCTCCGTCATCAGAATAGAAACCCCATGTAATTCCAGCCGTTATTTTTGTGCCACCCCACAATAGCGCCTCCCGCTTAGCATCAGTCATTGAAAGCCATAGGTCTTTGTTAACGTTTGCGGATGCTATAGCTGCATACACCCCCCCTGGAACACCAAGCGTAACATCAGTCACAACTTCATGCAGACTAAAGTTGTCTAGTTCTGGTGCGCTGAGCATTGCGCACTCCACAATGCCCTGATCGAGAGCCTCATATGTTTCACTTAAAGGTATACTAACACCTGTCGCACCAAAATGTTCTGCAAAGCGGACAAATCCTGCACCACCAGCCCGAAAGCGCTTGCCTTTAAGATCATCCAAGGAAGTGACTTTCCCACCTTTGCACAACAAATTGTAAAGGGGTGTGACAGCCCCACCCGTGTACACTTGATTTTGTGCAGTATACTCATCCAGGCACTCTGGGCATTTCATGAAAGTGTACTCTAACATTGCACCGCTAAATGCGAGGGCTTCTTTACCATTCGGATTTTCAGGTAAATTTACTAAAGTGTTAAGCTCATGCAAAAACAAGTTGGTGCTGTATTCAGCAGGATAGTAGCCGGTAACGACTAAGCCCACATCCGCAAGACCATCACGGATTCCAGGGCTTGCTTCAGCTTGGGTAAGCAGCGTCATTGGAAACGCAGTTACTGCAATCTCGCCGTCAGTGCGTTCTGCAACCGCAGAAATGTACCCGACTACAGCGCGTCCGACACCAGAGTCAGCCGGAGTGCCATAAGCGAAATTTAAGTTTTCTTGAGCAGTTACGGGTACTGATGCAAGTGAAGCGGTCGCCGCTATCAAAAATGCAAGGGGTAAAGATGATTTTTGAGTATTCATAAAATGTCCTCCTGAACGATCATATCGACTTGGAAATGCAAAAATGCATATTGTTGTTCCGGTACAGCGCATCTGAGAAGCGCTGTACCTTTTATTCAAAGAGACCACCAAATCGCGATCCCAAAGATTTCATATTTTTCTATTGTATTCTTATAAGTGTCAATGTATTTAATTGAAATACAATATCTGGAGTATTAC
>MDTF01003331.1_pt1 | contig 12672 bp, 6 predicted proteins | sample 811191 | NCBI WGS metagenome assembly MDTF01 (sample SAMN05326649, study PRJNA326480) | marine metagenome | isolation source: seawater | place: Southern Ocean | collected 2011
GAATTACCAACAACCTCTCGGTAACTACCAGCTCTTAATTTCCTTTGCGTCCGTCCTCGATTTCCAATTTATTATTTATAGTCAGGCAAGATGCCACAGCAAAAGAGATATGGGATAAAAACATATTCGAACGCTACAATGGCGGACAACAGAGCTCCTTATCACGATGTCATTTCTACGGCCGTTACTATAGCTGGTTCAAATGGCCTCACATGATTTTGCACCACTTGGCTGAATAGATCAAGGTGCTGAAGGAATAGCAGCAGCTTCAAGATCTGCCAGGGCCCCTTGACACAGAAATTCCACGCAATCATAAGGGTGACCTCTAATCATTGCAACATCGGCTGCTGATGGTTTGAAATGGAAAGAGATTCGGTGTTCATCTTTGCAAACATCATTGAAGCGCCTATATTTTCATCATCGTCCGTGTTGTCAGCGCCGTCAAAGGAGACGTGATTGGCAGGATCGTGAACATCCATCTCTGGGGGTTCAGGAGGTGCTGGGCCAGAGCCAGCGACCCCGCCTATCATTTTTGTGATAGATATAGTATATGGCTTAAAGTTTTGGATCAAGAGATGGCGTAGAATATCACTTGAGGGACCATAATTATCCAAAACAAGCGTTGTTGCAGGAAGCATGGCCGGAGAAACGTCAATGATGACTGCCCTGGTTGTTTTGCGGCGACAAGATAGTGCTTCTGCGAGGAGTTTAGAGACAGTCCCCTCCTCAATGGCGCTTGATCCCTCGGAGCTGAGATTTCTTAAAGCTTCAGAGCAAGGGAAGGCAACTTTCTCATCATCATGTCCAGAAAGGCGGAGCAGTAGAGGAACAAGGCCAGCAGAGATAAGTACCTCACGGGATTCTGCCGCACATTGGGACAGACAGAATAAGGTCTGAGCGCAAAGCTGGATGGCTGATTTGGAGTTCGTTGGTTGGTCAGCAATGGCAAAAAGTAAGTTACGTGCACCAGAGTCTAAAAGAACTAGCTCCCGATGTTGTGGGTCGCTGGATAATGAGTGCAGGATTGACGCAGCGATTTCAAAGCACTCTGGAAGCTTTGCTAGCCTTGACATTGCTTTCAGTAAGCCTTGCTCTAAGAGCACATCATAGTAGTGCTGTATTTGAGCGACCGCATGTAATGATATTGCACAGTTCTCATAAACATCTAGATTGGTGGTATCTTCCTCAGCCAGCATAATATTACAGACAAGTCTTATGGCACCGTCCCCGACGAGCTTGTTAATGACGCCTTTGGAAGCGGTCAAGGATCGAACTGACACGGCAATAAATCTACGAGCATGCAAAGCACATGCTATGTCTCTCGACAAACTTAATCTACAGAACAGGATTTCGAGCATAGGAATAATATCATTTTGGACAAGCATGACTTTATATTCCTCTGACACACAACTAATATATGTTATAATATGCAGAATCAATTTCTCCGTTAATAAGTCCCCTGGTGGAACAACGCTGGGTGTCTGTTCAACTAGAGAAGCAAGCATGGGCATCACTTTTGCGTCAACGAGACATGTGCGCATGTGGCTCCACCATGCAAAGTGCGCAAGAACGCGGAGGCACGAATGGCAGGTCACAAGGTTTTGAGATCTAGCACTTTCAATTAAAGCCGGGACTACATTTGCCTCAATCATTTCCTGGCGATAGGCCGCCTCTCCCGAAAGTAGTAAACAAATATCCGCTGCCGCAGTCTCCACCCCTGGGTCTCCCAGGGTACAGAGAGCTGAAAGGACGGGAATTGCACCAGCCTGGACGGCATAGTTCTGCGAGTCGGCATGGCCGAGCAAATTGAATACTGCCTTACCACAGAAAGTCTGGGTGACTTGATCACTCGAGCGCATCAAGCTGAAGATATCTTTGAGAGTGGACTTGCGCTTAACAAGAAGCTGTCTGCCGACAAGACCATGGGCTGATATTGTGCAAAAGATTGATGCACAAACGCTCATCGTTTGTTGTTCGGGCAAACGTGAAAGAACTGAGATAGCTTGCACTAGACCTTCGTCGGCAAGCTGTGGCAGCCAATCTTTAATAACGGCAGGTGCACAGACAAGATTTAGAATGGCTTTTGCACAAATTTGTTTGGTAAAATGCGACACCGCACGAACCATACAAATCATCATGAGAGCAGTCACGCCCCCCTGTTCAATAATGGCCTGCTCGGATCCAGAATGACAACCAAGATTGCAAAGTGCTCGAGCACAATATAATTGATTCTCTTCGCAGTACGAATTTGATAACTCTGCAACAACCGGCACAACCCCCGCCGCCACCATTTCGCCTTGCACGGCGGGCTCGTGCGACAGATTGGCGAATGCCACGGCACATCTAAGTCGTGTTATGTCATCTGCCCCGCGATTACGAGCCAGTGAAACCAGAGCTTCGAGTGTCCCCATGGCGCAAAGAGGACGACGACATTGCTCGTGTGCAGACACAGCGGACAGAACAGCACAGCAAGATATGCGGGTTGTGGGATCGGACCTTTCACCACACCCAGCGATTACCTTTGGCACCGCACCTTCAGTGATAGTGACTGCAGAGGAACCCTCGTGGGCAAGACGACAAAGGGCTGCACAGCAATGCTTAATAATATTCTGATCTCCAGCCTGAAGCATATTAATAAAAGCTGATACAACACCTTCATCAACCATGAGACTAATATTAGCCTCAAATGCGGCAAGCTTGCAGAGTGTAGCCGCGCATCGCATACGTGTGCGGGGTTCAGGTAGTCTGGACAAAGCAATAATGGCTGGAATCGCAGATGCAGAAATGCCCCTCTCGTGGGGGGCCTTACCGCAGGAAAAATTGAACAATGCCAGGGAACAGGCCTCGCGGATTACTGGTGATGCGTGACCACAAAGCACAATAATGGCAGCTATACCACCTTGGCCAAGCACTTGTTCATGATTATTTTCATCCGCGAGGAGAATGGTAAGAGTAGAAAGTCCTTGCTGAATGGTAGAAAAATCGGAGGACTCGTGCAACAGCGAAACAAGGGCAGGTACACATCCCTCCTGGACTATGGCCTGTCGGCCGATTGCTTGTTGTGAAAGAAGGCAAAGTGCAGATGCACAGAGTTTTGTGGTTGGAATATCTTGTGGACATCTAAGACAAATATTGCACAGTGCAGTCACACCACCCTCGTGTACAAGCCTAGGGAGATTTTGTGCATCTGTGGCCAGGCGAGTGGTAGCAGACGCAATGTAGTGTAGTGTAATTGTATCAGCGTCCGAAGAAAGCGCATAGAGAATTTGGACTGCGCCTTTTGTTACCATATCTGCTCGGCATGCTCTTGTGGACGCAAGCGAGTGCAAAATAATAGCGCAGACCCGTCTTGTTCTAGCCTCGGCTCCTCTTGCCAAAATTCCAACAACCTGAACTACGCCCTCCTCAACTATTCTAGAGCGGATAGACTTAATGTCTGAGAGATTGCAGAGAGCTGCTGCACAGATATGCTTAACTGTTGCGTCAGTGCTTGTTGCCAATGACACAAAGGCTTTGATCACGCGTTCTATGTGCATGTAGGGCTGATCTACACAAGTCAAATTGAAAAGGCCATAACTACATGCTTCCGAATGTATTTCATGCTGGTTCATAAGGGCTAGCAAAGATACCACAACTCCGTCTTCAACCAGTTTTGCTTCAACTCCATCTATAGTGGTCAAATTAACTAAGGCCAAGGTACAGTCACGGGACATTGTAACATCCATAGTATTGATGCCAAGGTCGGAGATCACAGGAACAGCGTTGTGCTTCATTAGCTGCTCACATAATTCAGCATGTCGTGACATACGTCCAAAGGCAGTAGCACATGCTCCGCGCACACTCTCATGCTCGTCCTGAGATAACATCAGAATTCCAGGCACAGCGCCCTCTTCAGCTAAACGCACAATATTCTCGCTGTGAGCGGACCACGCGGCAATAGAATTGACGCAGTCCAGTTTAGCTTTCTGCACGCTTGGCTCGTCCTTTAGTTGTGATGCATTTCCCACGCTAGTAAAGTCCTCCTTTGCATCACATTTTGGCGGACTAGATTTATGTGATAAGTGCATCTGTTTCAATATCGGCTTGCCGTGCTTCTGAAGTTTGTGCTGACGAGCCTCACTGCTGGCATACTTATTCAAATGAGACTGGCGTATAATTTCGCCGCTGTGACCATCTTTCGTCATCAAGAGGTCACTGGAGATGACGTCAGAATTGCCTTCCTGTTCTTGTTGGCGCCGGTACAATTTCGATGGCAGGATAGACTTTCCTTCAGGTCGAGTCTTTATCAGTGAACGTGGTGGTGCATACGCCGACGTTGGCAAGTTGAGCCTGAGCCGTTCTTTTTGCATGTCAAGAATAATTTTGGCTGGTGGACTACGCGGAATTTGAAAAAACTTCTTGTAGATATTCATATCAGTGTTTGACATCCTGCGCTGCGAGTCATGCTGATTACCCACCAACATAGGTGAATTAGATACTGCAATAGAACTAGCTGCCGCCCGTATGTTTCCGGGCCTGCCGCCATCCGCTGCTGTTGTTGCATCCCTAAGTTCGTCAAGCGCAGGATTATGCGTTTCAACACGGATCCTACAACCCAGTTTATGTTTGTCCCAGCTCCACAAATCTCCCAAGTCCATGCCTGCGTTGCGCCGATTACTCGACTAGTCGTACAAAAGATTCATACGTACTTACATTACAATAAGGGCTTCGAGTCACGTGTAGGGTTCCGAACGACTCCCGACCAGACTCCTCCACTCCGAATCCCCGATCCCCCGAGTTGCCCTGGAACCCGCAGCTTCTTAGAGGAAAGATAATACATATGGGTGTATGTGTGTGGAGGAGTGGCCCCGGGGCCCGGGCGGCCCGGGATCATCATGCCAGTGATGATTCAATGATTCTGAGCCTCAGCCTGACTCGGAGGCTCACTGTGGCACCGTCACTGAATGGCAGGCTGGCCCGGAGGCGACTCCGAGTCGGAACTGCCGCCTCAGGGCGCAGGCTGGTGGCCCGGCCGCACCCGGGGCCTTTGTCAGTGAGCTTAAGTTGAACTTTCGGACTCGGAGTCGCGACCCGACTTGGAGGGCGCTGCGGTACGACACGCGGACTAGTATGATGCTAACTTGAAGTGGACTCGACTCGGACCCGGCCCGGGCGTTTTAAACCCCGGGGCCTTCCTTACCGTGACTCGGACCGTGACACTGGCATAACTTTCAAGTTGTAGCGTCCTCAGGAAGATGCAGGATGTGAATAGATGATTTGTATCAGCCGCCCGGGCAAAGTTTCGCTGTCAAAAAAGCGCCATCTCCATCAGAGAGATCCCAGTCACGGTGACTATTAGTAAGAGGCGCTCGCCGGGGCCCGGGTGCCACCGTGACTGTACGCGGCGAATAGATGGCATTGTGGCGAGCGACGCTCGTCCTAGGTGGTTTGCTGGCGCAATTGCGGCGCGTGAGGGGCCACGCTGAGTTGAAGATCGCCACGCCAGTGGCGATCGATTATCTTAGCCACCCCCGCCCCAACTCAGCCTTGAAAAGAATAAGCTAGTCTGAAGACCTCCAACCGGTTGAGATAGACCCTTTGGTGCGTGCCGCCTTGAACGCGGCGTTGGTGCTGCGTGTCATTTTCGCACTTGCCAAAAGCTGCATAGCGTTGGTCATTGACGCCGGCCCTAGGTGACTCGGACCGTGACAGTCCGTTGCGAAGTTTGTTTATTAATAGATTTGTTACTCCCTCCACCCGGGCTACTTGCACGTCCAGCCCCGCGGCCAAATTCCAACGTCGCGTCCGGCGTCAGCCGCTAGCAGACCGTCGCTGCATTCCCGGTTGAAGAAGCATAGCTTCCTTTATAGAAGTATTCTCTCGATTATAAAAACCTGATGGGATTAAGAGGGGCTTGAAAAGGATGGGCCCTCATTTTGACCTGTCTGCTTTCCTACTACGAGACTCAAGAATTTGTTGCCAGTCCGTTGTCCACCACCGGGTCCGCTGCTGAATTCGGTCATGCTGAGTGGACCACTTTTGGAGTTGATCAGCGATTTTTGGAAGTCTATGATGCAGCCTTCTTGCCCACACTCGTTGATATTGGCAAACTTTTAAATGAAACCCGCAATATCCTTTGATCAGGATCTGTGTGAGCTGATTTTCATACATGATGCGCCCAAACATTGTCCACATTTTACCTGCTTGTCCCTGAGGTGGTAAACGATATAAACACAAGCCCGCAGCACCTATGCTCGGTCTCACAGCATCCTGACCAACCCAGCAAAACTGCAGTTGGAGGCTAGTTCTATCCACCGCTCCCGGATGAGTCTTGTGGATGCGACAAAGGCTGCTCCCTATGCGGATTCGATCACCTGGCCGCAACAAATTGCGTAGGTCATGTGATACATTGACGTGCTTGGTACCTTCAACTGGGAAAGTGCGACCTGGTAGCCGAACCCCGCCAAAGGCTGCCTGATCAGTAAGTTCTTCAGTACTTCCAATGCCACAGCCCTGCCCATCAATCCTCTTTGGATCAGTGGGGTAATCAACTTCCGAGCAGGCATCTGTGCAATTTTGAAGGATGAAGTATCGAGCACGTGCGCGCCTATATTGCACCTTATGAATAATGAGTGTGGATACTATCTTTCGCAGGCTGGCACTTCCAGAACAATGTCCGTTCCACTGCAATCTGCTCGTTAGCATCACGTGGCAACAATCTATGAGTAGTAAGCCCAAGTATCTGACGGATGCATAGACTTTTCGAATAGTAAGTTTGCTGTCGCTGGCAAGATTGCTTCGCCCTTGCCGACTGGAGCCAACTGAGACCCAAAGCACGACCACTTGCGGCGCGGTACAGTCTTTGGATTGCTAGTGCTGCTTGCTTGCGCAATACGGGCTCAGAATTACGAGCCAGTTCTTTCTTGTAGCGTTCAATGGAGCGCCGTGCGCTTGCCCGGAAGAAATGTTCGTCACGGAGCTGAGCTTCTGCTGTGTAGTAGCCCAGGCGATTGCATGCATGCGCCAGACTTGTACCACGCCCATGAAGTTGCGAGTAGCAGTTAGCACAATAAGCCTCCTTGCATGGTGGACACAGCCACCTGGCTGCAAAATTACCACAGAACGTGCACGGCTGAACAAGAGGTGTCCAACGATGAGGCCCGAGTCCATCTGATCGCATTTCCTGACTGATCGGTGCATTGTCTTGTGATTGGTCTTGCTGCAAGCGCAAAGCATGGCGACTATGAAAACATACCTGATACATATGCTGTGCGTGATCCATGAGATAAATCACGGGCACAGATTAATGTACGTCACAGAGAGAGACAGTGCAACCTTCAGAGGCCGAGCAGGTACTGCAAATACGACTTGCAGGCTGGCTGCCACCACAGTCCACGCACATTACAATGGCACGAAAGGCATGCTGCTGCCGTTTCCCGCGCCGATGGACTGTGTCCCAACATTCATTACAGTACCTACAAAGGCGCAGCATCTTTCTCTCTCACTATTCGGTTTTGCTACGCGTTAAAAAACGGGTCAGCACACGAGTCAAGGCATACTTTTTCTGCGGCCCTGATTCCACAAAAGGCACAATCAACAATAAATGCAGTTCGGACAGAAGGTCTACGCAAGATCTTTTGTACGTCAGCATTACGCAGAAGCTTAGGTTTCACCCATGCGACTCGGGTATGTGTCATCTTTCGAATGGGCCTGCTACGGGAACTTTCACTCTCTAGACCAACATAAGCCCAGTAATATGAGGTAGAGGAGTCATGGTTCAGTTCACTGCATGGAATAGAATACTGATGCATCTCATCATCATCCACTGCGTATTTCTTGAAGGCACGCAGGGCTATCATAGCCGCACGCGCGCGAGCGGCAGGACCACGTGCGAGCTGTGTTTGGATGGAAATAGCGGCTCCTGCTGTGATACGAGAATGCATACCATTGTAGTGCATTTTTTTTTTGATGATCATATAGTAACGAGCAGCAGCTGATCGAAAGAACGTTTGTAAGGATGTTACACTTGCGTTAAGCTTTCTATCCACACGCGTTTCGAGAGCGTATCTTATATCAAGTGCCCAAAATTCCTGTAACCATACATGAATGAGCATAGAAAGCGCTCTTCCAGAGCGGTCATCAGCTAGACCCCCCATGGCACTTTCTCCACTGAGGTTTAGATGCGCACAGACTTTTACGAGGCAAACCTAGGGCATCTCACACATCAGCACTAAAATACGCGAATGTAATACGATGCTGAGTGCTAGGAAGATATCAAATGTAATGCACTTCTCACCATGGCGTTTTTCACGAGCAAAAATTAATTCAAGATCGTTGACTTTTATTCCATTGTATGAAACCTTTTTGGCTGGAGGCTGACTGAAATCAGCAACCGCCCCATGAGTATCCTTGAATAGCCGAATAAATTCTGACGCGGACATCTTTGCACCGTGGCAATGTGCTTGTTGTACCAATCGATTGCAGTCTTCATCAGTAAGCGCTCTGCCTCGTACTGCAATATTTTGGGAGATCGCACGTGGCTGCATTTGCCGCTTACTCGAGGTTAGCTCGACGGCTGGGTGTACACCTAGTAGCTTGTTGTAGGGAATAAGTAATATAGCTGTGTGACGTTGCTAATTTACGACAGTACCTTGCAAATATAGCTTGAAACTCTCCTCGGTACTTGGAGTGGCTTCTATATGATTCAATGCAAAGCTCAGTACGCACGATTTGACGGCAGTAATTGAGCCTTTCGTGTGCTCTAAGGATCTCTTCGTTGTCAAAGACTACAGCTCTGCGCAATTTCGTAGCCAATACAATAGATTTAAGTCGATGAACTTGACTCTGAAGGATTGAAGTGGGGACTTTAAGCCGCTGCCGCCATCGTAGTCGGGGGTAATATGTTCGGATAGCTGCAGCTTTGCGCGTAGTTGCCTGAATGCAAATTATAGCAGCGAGCTTAGTACGAATATGAAAGATCCGTCGCCGCCCTAGTTTACCCCGAGCGAACCTCTGAATTGTTATGCTAGAACGAGTCAAGTGTTTTCTTCTAGCATCATATCGAGCCAAACAGGCGCGCGCACACTGCTGTAATTCAACAACAAAGCTTCTCTGTGTTTTTGCCTCTGCGGCGCTGTCACGTAGTTTCTGTTGCAGCAACCTCGAATGTACGCGTGAGGCACAGGTGTAGGCTCGGTAAATGGCCCCTACTTTGACAACAGCCAATCTGGTGGATCTTCTAGCTATCCTACAGGGAACGCCAGCGTTTGCAGACGCCACGAGAAAATGTCTGTATGCTCGAACCATAGAGCGCCTCCATTGACAGGGATATGTACTTAGTGAATTGCTGTCTACTATAAATGTTCGCACAAGCGCTAGTCGTTGAACACGATACTTGTGTTGTGCCATAACATCAACACGAGCATCAAGGCGCATCTGTTTCACGAGTAGCATCGCAGCTTTCTGACGATATAGCGTTTGAATCTTAATTGCGATCAATTCTGCTATATGGGTTACCTGCGAAGCAATCATGCCGTTTTCTATAAAAGATCGACTTGAGACTCTAGCTAAGGACTGTTTTGTCTACCAAACGGCGATGACGACGCTGTGCGCGAGAGATGAAACGCAAAATACAACTGCGGATAACATTGGCACTAAGCTCACGAAGATGATCACGCTTGAACTGTTGCCGGCGCATATGTGTGCGCTTTTGCCAATACTTTTGAAGTGCAATGGCAGCACCATGAGTCTTAAAGTTTTTGCGATGCCCAACAGATCGTCCCTGGACAAATTGAGTAAGTTTCATCGAAAGAGCTGCAACACGTGCTGTGCCAGCGCGTTTGCAACCCTGCATTCTTCGCCAATGACACTGTATTAAGAGAATGGTCGACATCAATATCAAGTTTCCCTGACGCAACTTGGTCATAGTGAGATTGGCAGCTCGACAACAAGCATAATACTGTAAGATAGTTAAGGCAATAGCGTACTCAGAATGTTGCTTCGCTGAAGATCTTGAGATATTGCTGCGAGCAGTTTTCTGTGCGGTAACAACTGCCATCTGCCTCACTCTTGCGAGCTGAATCAGCGAGCAGTGTTCGCGCCTGGCCTGCAATGCTCTTAACTTTGCTTGATTGTGCATTTCCATGCAAGCAAGCCACTGTCGAGCAGCACATTGAATAGCCATTGATGGACTCATCCTGGTTCTTGCCATTTTCTCGATAAAAAGTGGCTTCGCAATCCTAACACTGCCGCGTCGTATTACATGTTTGTACCTCGGACTTGATTTCAACCTACGAGGCACACTACACCGGCAAATGCATAAGTTTACAGAAGGCACGTGAGTCAGACTTGCTTGATGAAGTTCCAAATGATGACTCAGTATCACTGCTCAAAAGTCTGGGTTTAGACACATTCATTTCAGCCGCTAAGGCCGACAGCTCCGTAGATTGTAGCCTACGGCTCTCCGGTGGGCCCTGCTGTGCATGACCTTTTCCTGTACGTTTCACAGAGTCATACAAGCATCCTCCAAAAGGATGCTGGAGACTAGCTTCTGTGACTACATGGTGCTCATACTTCGAAATTGATGTGGGGGATAAACAAAACTCTCGGCGACCAAGAGCACTTAGCCGTGTTTTTAGTTCTTCCATCTTCGACTTCGCCACGCCTGACGCTGTTGGAGCACAATTTAATTGACGATGCTCTGCTTCGGAGAGTGAACCCAGTGATGGAAGCGTATTGACCGCTTGCCCTGTGACCGCAGATATAGGCTCGCATCGCCTCTGTGAAGAGATGCGATGTGTCATCATGTCAAATGTGTCATGGTGGCGAGTCAGTCACATGCAAGCAACGTTATAAACTTGTGTAGTCAGACTTATATCATAAGTACCTAACCGGTTTTACTGCGGCGGCTGTCATGGGGGGAAGGATACCGTATCTGGATATCCGCGCCCAACGTCGCCTCATAATGGCGGCAAACGGGACTACTGGGTATCAGGGTTTTAGAGGTTTCAGTTTGAGACCTCCTCCCATGCTCAAACCAGGAGAGACGCTCGAATCGCGCAGATCCAAATATCTCAACTCTGGGAACTATCCCACGTCAAGCGCATCTTTTTCAGGGAAGCGCGACATGACGATTTCAGTAATGATGTCACAAGGTCTGACGCTGTCAGACTATCACGTGCCAAACCCACTCGGTGTAAGCGCTGCATTTTCGAACAAGTCGCCTGCAACTAAGCCGTGCGCAGGAATGACGATGAGCAGGCATTCGTACGGAAGAAGTAAGCCAGACCACGCTGCTTGTTCTACATTCCATCATCCGAAATGGTCATCAAGTGTAACCTGTGACGACCTTATGGTCGAACACCAAACAAAATCCAGCTACCAGATGGACATGGGAATGGCCGGGGAGTATCCTTCTAGTCGCCCTTTTGTGGCCAAAACAGGAATGGCATCAACTACCATGGACCTCTGCGATGGAAGTGCAAAGATAACGTATCACGTCCCAGGCTACAGTGGCCATATTCCGTGTTCATCTCGAAATCACACAGTGGCTGACCATGCTGTTGGTGCAATAGCTCGAACAAAAAGTTCAAATCTGCGCTTCTACCATCAACACAATTTGCCCGGATATACCGGTTACAACCCATCCATCGCAAAGAATGACAAGGGGCCTCGTTTTTCAGGCTCAAACCCACTGACTTCATCGGGTGCGATGACTAATGGCGAGGTTCTTTAATCTGATGCAGTCGTCGTAACGGCGAGATCAAGCTAGAGATATATATGATGGAGTGTATAAGGTAGCGAGAGTCCTGGTAAGTCTCAGCGTGCAAAAGATACTTGAGCTCGATATGCATAGGTGGTGCAGAAATCGAGGGCGATCTGACTAATCTGGCATGGTAAACTTGTGAGAAACATCTAGACAGCGTTTTGGGGGGAATATGACTAGTCACCGCGGCCTCACAGACTAGGGCTCGATGTCTTAACCACAGATACCGGGAGCTCCAGGGCCCTTGAATTCAGCACTGGCATGCGACCTGATGATGAAGAACCAGGTTGCGTGCGGAGCGCGCGGCGGGGATTCGGGGGGAGCAATGTCAGAACAGCACAACATATAAACGGCACATTAAAAGACTGCTTAGCGGTGGGATGTGGGCCTTTGCGTCCTCGGACGTCCTCAATGTGCAACCTTGGGCCAAGTTGGCCAACCACCCGCAAATAGAACTAGGAAGGAGCACTGGCCTCAAGGTACCAGTCCAGAGTCGCCCCCCCCCCAAGACCCTCGTTATTCCGAGTCAAACTGTCGACGCCCCCAGTCCCAGTTCCAGCGGGCTAGCCTGAGGTTGCCAGGCAGTGCACATTGATCACCCGGGCCCGCGATAAATTTGCCTGTGAATCCGAGTCACCTCTCCGAGTCCGGTCACCCGGTCACCGCCGGGATCCGGGGTCTTTCTTACCGCCAGCTGGAGGCCTGGCGAGTAAAGACCACAATCAAGACCACCCGCACCCACTCCCGGAAACCCCGTTCTAGACCGGCGGCTTTCTGAAGAGTACACTGGGCTAATAACAATAAGAGCTTTACACTAGCTTGAGCACACCTGGGTTCCCGAAACGCTAGCTCGACAATTCGTCAAACCCCGCTCTAGTACACTGGGCTAGGCTGCCCAAGTGCTGAGCTACGGGCCGTAAGGGACGGCC
>MDTF01013947.1_pt1 | contig 12671 bp, 2 predicted proteins | sample 811191 | NCBI WGS metagenome assembly MDTF01 (sample SAMN05326649, study PRJNA326480) | marine metagenome | isolation source: seawater | place: Southern Ocean | collected 2011
ATTTCAACTGCTGAACTTTTGCAGGTTCCCAATGTAGCAATTAGTTCTTCGTTTTCTAAAATATCACCGGTAGAGTTAGATAATTCACGCAACAACGTATCTTCCAATTTCAATAGCAAAGCACTACTTTCTGACATTTCAACCACTAGATCGGCATATTTCTTTTCTAAATCGGGTCTTTCTTTACCGACAACGACATTCAACAATTGATTTTCTAATCCTTTCATTGTCACCGAGTAATTAATAATAATACATTTTCCACTGACTTCGGGTGAATAATGTGGATTTGCTAATTTAGACGTCATATACAATCTAAAATTCACGTCCCATTCCACTGCTTTGTCACCCATCATAATATAGGTAGCTCCTTGTTGAGTAAACGTTAATTTCTCTAAAATTGGATCAATGACAGGATCAATGTAGTTTTCTACTTTTTCAAATAAAAAGGGTCGGCCATAAGTAATTGCCAATTCCATGTGTTTAATGAAATCTCCGTCGTTAAACGTTTTTACAATTAATTGATCTTTGATATGTTTTCTTTTAATCCAACTCACAGCTTGTTCTTGAGGATCGATACACAAAGGAAAACGTGAAGCAACGGTAGTTAAGATACCGTTTTGTACACTCAATTCATCCGCAGGCAAACCTTCACTCACCCATTGTTGTTTAGTAGCACCATCCACCAATTGTTTAGACAAATTGTAAGGAGTAGTTAACGGTATTTTTTTTTCTTGAATATCTGGCAACCAAAGTCCGTCCATAACTCTAACTCTAAATACAGAATCAAAAGCACCGACATAAGATAAAAACGAGGCACTGATTAAACGATCTCCCACCACTTTGTCTAATGTAGCACCAAGACCACCTAAATCACCTGTCCAACGTGATCTTTCTGAACTCAACCCATTAATTAATTTAGTAGCTGCATTTAATTTACGTTCCATGGTATCTGCCTCGGTAGTTAATGCTTCTAATTCACCGCTACTTTTAGAATAAGCTGCACCAAGTGTAGCTAACAATGCTGTAATTTCTGTTAATTTAGTCGTTAATTCTTTCAATTCTTTGTTGCCTTTCGATTGATCTTTTTCCAATTGACGTACTCGTTTACGTAAAGGTTCAACGTTCTTGGCTACATCGTAATATTTCACAATGGCCACTACCCATTGCAACATTCCAGCGGCTGCTTTGCTGACACTTTTCATTCCTTCCGGTGTAAAAGATGGATCTCGATAATATTGTTTGACTTTTCTAGCCATTGAACCTGTAACTTTGTCTTTGTCATAGTTTTGTAATTGAGACAAGAAATTACCTTGCCCCATCATGACTTTGCCACCTTTCCAGCCATCACTTTCTTTTTCTTTGCCACCTGGTTTTAATATCATAACACACATGACAACACTTTGTACTTTTTCTGGCGGTGTAGTAAATTGTTTGACTTCTCCAATATCAGCTTTGTCTAAATTTTTCAATGCTTCTGCCGCCATTTCTAAAGCTGGCAACGCTTCACCCAATTGCTCTTGGGCTTTGGCGGATTCCACTTTAATGACTGCTGCCATTTCCGTCAATTCTTCTTCTTTTGCAAGTGCTATAATTTTAGATTCATCTGCTACTACGGTTTTCTCTTGAATATCTTTAATCATTGCTTGGCAATCAATTGTTTTCGCGTCGACAATTACTTTTTTTTTAACTAATTCAGCAGACATAATAGTAACAGCATCTGCTGCTTCCACTAATTTTGCTAAACCACCGGACAAACGTGTCGTTTGTCGTGCATTTTCTTTTCTTGCTTCTTTCATGCCACTTCGATAATTAGAAATGTAATCCAAGAAATTTTTGGGTGTGACATACATGTGTCGTCTTAGTTCTAAAAAGAATTTATCCATTTGATCCATCATAGATTGATGTACTACTACCATGTGTTGCACAATATTGGCACGATGTTCTTCTGGCAATTTCTCTTCTTGCAAAAAATAAGTGGCGACTGCCTCCAATGCTTCTGGTGGCCATGGAAAGTACCAATCAATCACTGTGTTACTCACCATACCTGGAAAAGAACGACAACGAATGCGTAAAGTATCTCCGGCAGGTGACATGGCTAAAACGATATGTAAATTGGAGCGACATTTGTTTACAAAATAGGTCCAACAATTTTCATTCGTTTCGGGTACACCTGATGCAGCAACTTCTGCTCGTACTGAATTACACATGGCATCTCTTTCGTCGGGTTCATACAAGGCAGGCACCATGCCGGTCGTCAACATGTTATTAATCACTTCCATGAAGGATTCGTCAACTACATGTGCATCCGTAAACAACAAGACTGTTGGACCTTCGTTTAATAATTTATACAAATTTTTAATGTCTTCTTTGAATTCCAACAAACCGTACCCTCTTGACAATGTAATTTCAAACACATCGTATCCTGCTGTAAAGGCAGCCAATTTTGTCATGGACTGTTTGCCACTACCACCAAAACCAACTAACATAGCATTACCTCTAGGCAAACGCATAATTCGATAGACTCTGGTTAAATGTTCCAGTGCACTTTGAAAGAGTACTAATGACATGGGTTTCTTTTCTAAATTGTATTCTTCCAAAGCGTCGTCGAACACTTGACGTACTTCAACATATGTGTTTTGATCTTCATACAATTGTGGATCTTCAAAACCACCATCTTCGCCATCTCTCAATCTTTCTACTGCATTACTGAAATCACCAAACACTAAGGGATCTTTCATCACCACATCACGCACGTTACCAAAGACATCGTTAATTTGTTCTTCCAATTTTAATTGAACAACGTTCACATCGTCACTGTGTGTCAAACGATCTGTAAAAATTCTAGTACATTCGTTTCTCCACAATCGTATGACTTGACTGTCTTTTGTAAACTTGTCCGGTGTAGCTAAACAACATCCTTCAACAATTTTTCCTAAATCATTCATAGTAAAAATGTAATGAAATTTAGATGGTGTGGGTGGCAAACGTTCTTGCACGTGACGAAAGACGTTGAGCAACATGGTGACCATTTTATTACCACAATCCTTCACGTTGCTTTTAAATCCAGGTTGATCGTAATATTGATTAATAATATTACCAAATATATATTGTAATATTTCTTCCTTTGGTGGTGTTAAATTAAATGTCACAAATCTGGCTACAAATCTAGGATCTGTTGGATTTCTACCACCACCCGGTGGACCCATAGCACCAACATATCTCATATCACGATAACTCAATAACTCGACATCTTTTCCCAACCTATACATAAAGTTTCTACCGATTAAAAACAATAACAATGCAATGGGTTGCTGTGTACCATACTCATCTACTTTTGGCATATTCATATCATCAATAAAAACCACTAATTTTTTACCAGCTGGTGCACCATATATTTTACCACTTTTTTTTTCTGTATTTGCTTCTATATTGTTTTGAACATCCGCTGCACTGGTACGTGACGATAAATTAATTTCTAATCTTTTAATACCATTTTGTGAATACAAATAATTTTGTACTACAGTTGTTTTAGCAGTACCAGGTTCACCCACCAACAAACAGGGATTGTTGCCCGCCAATGCTCGATCTAATAAATAGGTATACATGACACTATCTGAAGTAGGTACGACTACTTTATAAAATTGAAAGGGTACAGGTTGTTTGTATTTAGGTACTCTTTCTTCCCATTTTTCCCATCTTCTTTCATCTGGATTATAAATGTGTTCAAATAATTCTTTACCACTTCCTTCTACATAGATAGAAGTCACTAAATCATTTAATTTTAAACGTGAGTCATGCAGCAAAGCACCACCACAAGCCCAAATTAAACAAAAGACAAAAATACCTTCAATTTGATCGGGTTCACCGAACGCTTCGTTTTCAATCTCTTCCGTTGTAGAACCAGGCAAAGCATCCGATTCCGACACTTCTAAGTCGTTGTGGATCAATACAGTATTTAATAAAGAACACAATTGTTTGACGACACTCAAGTCACTGATCGGTATGACTTGTTTCAATCGATCTTCGTTGCCTAACATTTCACCGTCTTTAATACCTTCCAAAACTAAATCTAAACATTTAGGTACGTATTTATCAAACAAATCATTTATCAATGTAAACTTTTCTTTGACGCTGTCTCCTTCTTCTTCTTCATCGTCGTCTTCTCCCATAATATCTTCGTCGTCTTCATCTTCTTCATTGGTCTCTTTTACTGCTGCACCACCACCCATGTCATCCTCCATCAACGAAAGCAATTGATTGGAGCACCACTTTTCCCAATAGGGACGGTACCCCAAAAATTTGGGATCAACCCAAACCATACCACATCTACTAATAGTAGCAGGCGAAGCAAATTGTAAATCGTATGTTTCAATAATTAATTTTGAAAAATCTTTTAATTGAATTCTTTCTCCGTTCGGCAAAGTTAATAAACGATTGTCGTCCATGACACTATTCATGTTTTCGACCCATTCCGCATCGACATCACCATCAAACAACAACCAGTGTCTTTCTTTGCCTTCTTTTGCTACGGGCAAGGGTTGATTCATGTCACGAAACAAATTTGACAAAATTCCATCGGTCCAATCCCGTGTCACTGGATCCATAAAACCATACAATTCGTACAATTCAATGGCTTTTGGATTTAATACGTTCGTTTTAATATTAATACCAAAAGCAGGCAGCAACGCTTTCTTCAATGTATTAATGACTACTGTTTTACCACCACCCGGTGGACCCACTACTTGTGACGTATGTCTCACGATCATTGTTTCATACAATTGTACGATTTTATCGACTTGAGTATTAAACACTTCTTCGTCACTGTGTTTATTACCATCGGCTTCCAATACATCTGTAATGGCTTTGACTAATTTTTTGTAACCTACACGAGGTGCACTTAAATTAGGAAATAAATCTTGAATCAATGCTAAAAATAAAGGTACGTCTTCAAAGACAAATTTAGGCATGTTCATATCTCTCAATGCACGCATCAATACGACGTCTTCCGTCAATTCTGGTTCACTTCTTTTTAAACTACCAGCCATGACCAATACAGTTTTCATTTCTCTCAAACCAAAACCATAGTGGTACTGTTTCGATAATTGTTCGCTTGCTAATTTGTACAACACTGTCATTTTCTTTCCTAACACTCTGGCTTTATTAAATCCTTCCGACATTAACATAATTTCAGCAATGGCACCCATATCTGGTACAATGACCGCAATGGGTCGAAACAAAGCTTTCAAATTGTCTGGCAGTTCAGTTCTTCCAGCGTATCCCGGATTCATTGTAATAAATATACCCACCGTTCTGCGAATACGAATTTCTCTTCCCATACCAATGTCACGTTTCTCTTGATGTAAATGCAAGGCGGTTTGAATGGATTTTAATTGAGCAGAGACTACACTCAATACTTCAACATTAATACGATTAAATTCATCGAAACAGCCCCATGCACCAGCCGCTGCCAAACCACTAAAAATGGCACCAACCGCTTTGTAGTCTAAACCTTCCCCGCAATTCGTGACAAAGCAAGGCAGACCCATTGTTTTTGCTAAATCTTTGACTGTTTCTGTTTTACCAGTACCAGCTGGACCTGCCGGTGAACCACCTAAATGAAACGTCAATGCCTGTGTCAATGTCATGACAATACGATCGGTCAAAGGTGTAATAACCAGTCTACCATTTAATCCTTGGTATTCGTAACCGTATGGAAAACTACCAGTACATTGTTTAATTGCAACATCGTCGCTTTCTTTGTCCCAATAAAATCTTAATTGACTTTCCCATGCAAATTCTCTTTGATCTAAAATACTGTCTCTTACAAAACTGTCTACAATATCACGGCCATGCACATCTAAAATAATTAAACAACCTACTTTTTTACGCATGTGTGAAGACATGGTCATGTCACGTGTTTTATTAATTAAATCATTCACTTGACCACCTAATCTATCCAACAATGTTTTGACAGCATATTTATCGCCTTTCATTACTTTGTCAAAACTATCTTCCACTTCCCAAGTCCACCATGTCTGTGTACCCATAATGGATACCATACCTACTTGACTATTAATCCATTCTATTCTTGCTTCGGGTCCAATGCCACCACCAAAAGTACTAGCATAGTTAAACACACCTTCTTTTGTAATAGCACGTAAACTGGTTTGCATTTCTAATTCCACATTACTTAACCAAACTTCAACTACAGCATCTGTAGATACATGAGTACGCATATCATATTTCTCACGTTTAGCACTTTGCATACCTGTCACTTTCTTGCCACCATTGGCAAAAAACAATTGACGACAATTTGCAAACATTTTAGCCATATGTATTTGACACGATAGAGGATCACTCGATCCTAATATTGATAGCAATTCATCGTCTGATATAAAATAAAATCTTGGAAAAAAATTACGTTTTGTTTCCAAATAGTCACTTAAACTTTTTTGACATCGATCCAAACGTTCCGTGTACGAAATCAACTCATCTAAACGATTGGTAGCATCACATTGACTCAAAACATTTTGATCGGTATTGACTCCTTTCATTAAATCTTTAAAGGCTTTATCAATGCGATCAAAATTTTTAGCAGCTTCAGGTAACTGCATACGAATGTCTTCACTTCCTACAAAGATGCTTTCTAAATATTGCCATTTTTGTTGTACTTTTTCCCATTCTGTCATACAATCCAAGACGTTGTTTAACGCTTTGCTCCATTTACTTACTTCACTTAAAAACGGTCCAACAAAACGTGAACCACCAATCGAAGTTAAATTTAACAACTGATCGTCTAAATCTAATTTAATATCTTCCGTACTACCCAACACAAAACCTCTTGTTTGTCCATCTTTTGTATATGGACGTACTGTAAACTCTGCTTTTTTGTAATAACTTCGTAAAGTAGCTAATTGCGATTCAATTTTTAATTCTTGATTTGCTTTGTAACTAATTGTATTTACTTCTGTACCAAATCTAGCTAAATTCATAGCAAAGATATTACGTAATTTAAATGTTTTTGGATTCATATCAAATTTAGTACCTGTTAATTTTTGCAACTCTTCCCAATGTCTTGGTTTCATGGCTGGACTTTTGAGCTGTTCAATCAATGGCAAAGAATCTTTAAAAGCGATGACGTGGTTCACAACGGCTTCCAAAATTGAACGTGTCGGTATAATGTCTTTCTTTAATTTCTCTGCTTTTTTAGAAAAGACAACAGCACCTTCCAACAACGTTTTAATATTTAATTGACTCCACAACGTTCCCGACTGTCCGTTTGCAAACTCTTCCATTTCACTGTACAAACCATAAATTACATTCAAAGTATCTAGCTCTGCTTTCATGGCATTCATACTAGGATATTCCGTATTTGGTAAATCAAACAATCTTTCCGCAGATACTAATGCAATTCGAGTCTTTTCTCTTTTTGCTACTTCTATTCGCATGTCTTCCAATAATTCTAATCCTTTGTTTAAATTTTCACTCGCACCACTACTACCAGCACCTTTTTCTTTCATGTTTCTCCATGAGACTGTCACTTCTGACGTGTAGGTAATGACATCTTTTTTAGTAGTTTCACAAAAGTCATCTTTTAATTTAGTTTGACGCATTTCTAAGGTTTTAGCTGTGTTGAACAAGGTGATGTACGTTTCATTTAATTGATCGACATCTTTCCATTCTTTGTTATCCATTTGTAATTCTTCGGGTGTTTTAGAATCGTCAATAATTAAATCCGAAGAAGATGCAGAAGTAGATGCAGAAGTAGATGCAGAAGTAGATGTGATTAATGGTATGCCGTCCTCATCGGTCTGATTAATAATGTGATATTTACGCAACATACCAAACGTTTCTACAATGTGATTCATTTCTAATTCAGTATTCATACCCATTTCATCGACGTCTTTTATTCTACCCAACAAAAATTTAAATTCTTCCAAATTAATTGGTTCCGTTTTTAAATCGTTCGTTATTGCATTGAACGAATCTAACAAGACGTTTAATCTTTTTCTAATAATTGTTTTGCAACAATTGCCATACAAATGTTTCCATTTCTGTGCTTGCATTCTTACAGTGACACTGCAAGGAAAACAATCTAAATGAATGAAATCAATATCTACTTTTGTTTGTCTTTCTTTGACTGTTTCACCCAACACGTCGTAACCACTCAAACGATTGTCAAAAAAGACAGTGGAATGTGCAGTGTAATCTGTTTTTTGTACCGTTTTCATTTTAGTTGTATCCCACAAACCATATCTACGGTCGTATTTTTTCCAACTGTCTAAATATTTTTTACATTTTGAATGCGTTTGATGAATCGCTTGTCTTGTGTTTAAAATCATTTGCACGATAGTTGGATTGTTACTGACGTCTTCGTACATGGTATATTGGTACGGTTCTCCACCATCGTCTTCGACAGTCTGTTGTGCAATTTTAGCAGAACTACTGGTTGTTTTATTATTTGTTGAATTGCTTTTTGGCATTTGCACAGGACGACATGGATGACAACTACCGTGTTCCCATCTTTTAAAAATGGAAGACGAATCTACAATACTATCTAAAGCTCTTCCAACATATCGCAAGACATCGGGCAAAGCAGGTGTGACTTGTACATCGCCACTACTTTTAGAAACGGTAGCACGCAATTGAATTAAAGCTGGACGCAATTGATTGGAAGTGTCGGCACCTTTTCCTACATTGAGAAGTGATTGTAATGTAGCTATGCTTCGAATAATCATTTCACAAACAGCGTTGTAGATTCTTCTTTCGCAATCTGTATAATAATAATGCAAATCCGGTGATCTACCTGTATCTGTCATAGATACCAATCGTTCGATTTGTATAATCATGGGACGCAACGCATCTCCACCACGTGTTAAATTTTCCAACACGCTTGTTCTTCTTTTATCAATTTTAAAATAGAAATCCATTGCTTCGTGTCGGACGCTGTCTTTTTCTAAAACTGGAAAATCAATCACGTTGATAAGATTTGTTTTAGATATTAATTGTACGTAGGCTTCAATGCTGTCACTAGATTTACGTACACGTCGCAATACAGAACGAAAATTTTCAGTTGCACCATTAGCACGTTTAATAAACAAAGGAATGTTCAAAGAAGACCAATTCAAAACATTGAAACCTGGTTCAATTTCACGATGTAAATCAGCAATCGGTTTGGCAAATAAATTTCTTTCGATAATCGACAACGCTTGCATTTCTTCGTCGTATCTGTTCAACATTTCTTTCAAATCATTAATATTTTTAGTATAGATGTCACCTTGCAAGGCTACGTTCAACACGGAGTCGGGGACGACGTAGCCCAATCGATCTAAATATTTCGCTTCTCGTATTAATTCCGACAAATGAACAGAGAAATTCACATACCAATTATCTTTCGGTAAGACTACTATTCTTCTTTTTTCAGAATCTCGTATTTCGTCGGGTGCTGGTCCTAAAATAAATTCAGACAATTCTCTACTAGCTACTGCAGTTGAATGTCGAACCCATTTCTCGTACAGATTGGAGCAATACAAATCAATTTTACGAGCCAGTTCTAAATATCGTTCTCTTTCTTGATCCCACAACGGTGAGCCTTTCAACGTATCGCTTTGTATAAAACGCATGATAGGTTTTTTCGCTCTTCGATACAAAGAAGACGCGTAAGCAATGGAACCTGAAACAGGTGGTTGATTTTTACCAATGAGAACAGTTGGATTGTTTATGTGTTTGTCAAACAGATCGGAACACAACGTGACTTCTTCGCCGTACCGCACCAGCACCGCATCAAACTTCTCCATTAATTGTTTTTGTATGGTATCTCGAGATTGCATGTGTTGAAATCTTTGCAATACTTCAAATGCACCTTCGGCGGATCTCAAGGAATTGAATGCAGTGTCTAAAAAACTGTGACACATTTTGTCCAACATGACGACTTGTTCATTGAATTGATTCATTAATTGTTTCCATGAAGTGTGGCAGGAGTAATTGAACACACTGAAAGGTGTAGTTTCTAAAGGCACGATTGATTTCTCCACTTCTTGAATCACACGATCAATCTCGTCCGATTTTCCCGTCACTTCTTTTAAATCGGGACCTAAAAACATTCTAAATTGAGATACTACATCAACGACATGAACTAAATCACGACAGACACTACTCATGTAATCTGTTCTTTCAAACAACGTTTTCTTTTCCGTATGAAATTCCCAACGGTGCTGCGGTGTAGCCACTTCAATTTGTGCACGTGTAGCAAAATAAGAGGTTCTGAATTAGAAGGGGTAAAAAGAAATTGGAAAAATAAAAAAATTGAAATGAAATCACAAAAAAAAAATAAAAAAATTTCGAGTTGTCAGTGTTTTCAGTGTTTTTTTTTTTTTCTTTTCTTTTTTCACTTGTTGATTTTTCTCACCTCCATTTATCCAAGACATTTCTTGCTTGTCCTATTAATTTACGATTTCCGCTACTTGTCGAGGCACGTAATATACTACTCGTATCAATTTTAGATGTAATGACTTCCGCTATGCTATCGGCAATGCGTTCCATTAAACGAACCATTCTTTCGTCCGTATTGTAATGACGAGATATGATCCAAACCATACGTAATCCATTCATCATGCTTTCTAATGTTTCTTCAATAATTCTTAAATCACTGCCACCACTTTCGATATTTTTAAAATGTCGTTCTAAAGTAGCTAAAAATTTCACATTGTCAGCTGCTTCTACATGTAGTCGTGTCAATTCAGAATGATTCGTACTGTAATCATCCAACAAAGTAGATCCCGCTACTTTTAAAATTTGAACAACCAATACGGCACGATCACTGGATAACTGTTCATACATTGCACTTAATACACCGTGTTGATGTCGCCAAAAATCAATTTCAGCCATTGGTCCTCTGCCAGTAGGTTCAGCACGTTGTTGTTGAGCTACTACGTCTTTCACTACTTCAGTCCATTCACCTAACATTTCTTCTAATGCACGAAATGTTTCAAAATCAGCCGCTGCTTGATCAATTCTTTCTGGATTTAATACGATTTCTAAACGCATAGGTAAAGAAACTCTACCTCTTGTTTGTTCAATCGCCGATCCTAATTGACCTTTGAACTTTGACATTTGTGAACGAAATTCAACAGCATGACTCCAAAAGCCAGAAGAAGAACTGGAAGAAACCTCTTCTTTGACATCGACATCAATGGAATTGGATGCAAGGCCAGAGCTTGAACCTGATCCAGACATCATGCCATCCAAAAAAGGTAGAAAGATGGAATGAATACATGAATTTAAATGTGATAAATTACGAATCTAAAAGTTTTAAAAAAAAAAATAAATAAATAAAAAGTTTGTCAATTGAAAAGACAGAAAATTCAAAATATATAGATTAATAACGTTAAAAAATGACTTGCTTGGGTGTGGTAAAAGGGAAAAAAAACTAGAAGGTTGACTCATATGACTAAATTGAAGAAGCAAAAAGCATACAAAGATCAAACTACATCCATCTACATCCATCTATATGATATATTGACTTACCGATAATCCACGCAAACAACCCCATTCTACGTTATTTGTCATGGATAAATCACGTAACAAAGTAGTACCACTGCTTTGTTTCGTAGCTGCATCGGAAATGCCTAATTGTTTGGCTGACATTGACATTGATAAATTGTTGTTGTTTTTACGCACAAAATAAACAACACCGTTTTGCATCGAAGACATAATATCATCCGCCGTTTCTGGATTGCCATCTGTTTTTTTTGGATTGCCATCTGTTTCTGTTTTAGAGGCTGCTTTAGTCGCTTGCAAAACCATGTCTTCCAATCGTTTAGCAGTAGTGCAACGGTAACTAAATCGTTCTTTGGTCACTATATCATACAATGCTTCTTCGTCTTTATCGTTATCTTTTGGTCCTTTTCCTTTGTCTTCAAATGAAGATAAAAAAGAAGCTTTGCCATCGCCTTCTTCTTCTTCTGCCACATCGGTTGCATTTGTTGGAGTTGGTGCAATGGGTCCATCTGCGTTTGGTGCATTGGGTGTATCGGTTGAATTTAATTTGGCTTCATCGGCAGCGGCATCGGGTACATCTGATTTGGTTGCTTCTTCTTTGGATGCTGATTGAGCTGCTGCAGCGGCTGCTTGTTGTTTCTTTTTATTTTTTAATGCCGCGATCGCATCTTTACGTGGTACTTTTTCAGTATATGTGTCACTGCAACCATAAAATATAATGGTGTCACCTTCTTCTCCAACGTCGCAAAATTGTTGAAACGATTGCATTTGTTCATCGACGATTGTTTGGGTGAGTACACCACCTTGATCATGAAAGGTGGATTCAAATGGACTGTCCGCATTGTCGGAAGTATCGATGTCGTCCGCTAGGAGACCTAGGTCGACTCTTTCTTTAAACCAATCTCGGGAAGCCATTTTAGGTTGTATGTGGGGGTAAAGCAAATGGAAAAAATATGTTGTTGTGTGTTTCTTTTTGTGAGGGCGATTGTTTTTAGTTTACCAGTTTGAATAGTAATAATAAAACGAATTTTTTGGGATGGATGAGTGTCGTTTTGGAAGAAAACTTCCGTAAATTTTGACTTTTCGAAGGAAGAATATTCTCTTGTGTTTGAATTTGCTGAAAAATCTGTTCTGGCATAAATACTGTTCAGTTTCTGCTGTTGAAATGGAAA
>MDTF01014018.1_pt1 | contig 12668 bp, 12 predicted proteins | sample 811191 | NCBI WGS metagenome assembly MDTF01 (sample SAMN05326649, study PRJNA326480) | marine metagenome | isolation source: seawater | place: Southern Ocean | collected 2011
AATAGCAAATCTTGGTTATAGGCCTACTTTTAACCAAAAGAAAATTTTATTAGAGGTTCATATTTTTAATTTTTCTGGAAATCTTTACAATAAGTACCTATCAGTTGAATTCATAAAATTTATAAGAAAAGAAAAAAAATTTAGTAATGTTGATCAATTAAGAAAACAAATTAAAAACGATCTAAAAATAGCAAAAAAAAATTAAAAATGAGTAAAGAGAACTTGAACTTACCAAAAACTGCTTTTTCGATGAAAGCTAATTTGCAGAATAAGGAACCTGAAATTTTAGATTATTGGAATAAAATTGATCTATACAAAGAGCTAAGAAAATCTAATGAGGGTAGGGAAAAATTTATACTTCATGATGGGCCACCATATGCAAATGGCAACATTCATATGGGTACCGCTTTAAATAAAATTTTAAAAGATATAATTGTTAAGTTTCATCAAATGGATGGAAAAGACTCTGTGTATGTCCCAGGATGGGATTGTCATGGATTACCAATAGAATGGAAAATTGAAGAACAATATAAAAAAAATAAAAAAAATAAAAATGATGTTCCAATAATAGAATTTAGAAAAGAATGTAGAGCTTTTGCAGAAAAATGGATTGAAGTTCACAAAACACAATTCAAGAGACTGGGTGTTATTGGAGATTGGGAAAATCATTATACAACTATGAGTTTTGATGCGGAGGCACAAATTGTAAGAGAGTTAGGTAAGTTCTTAAAAGAGGGAAGTCTTTATAAGGGCTTTAAGCCTGTTCTTTGGTCTACTGTAGAAAAAACGGCATTAGCAGATGCTGAAGTCGAATATCATGACCATAAATCAGATACTATCTATGCTGCTTTTCCAATTACAAAATCTAATTTAAAAGAACTAGAGGGAGTAGAGATTGTTATATGGACAACAACTCCCTGGACAATACCAGCGAATAAAGCTTTAGCCTATAATGATGCGCTAGACTATTTAATAATTCAATTAAATGATGCTGGTGACTTTAAAGATAAAAAAATAGTGATTGCAGAAGCGTTGTTAGATTCAGTAATTAAAGATTGTGATATTAAAGATTATAAAGAGATCAAAAAATTTAAAGGAAGAGAATTTAAAGATACTATTTGTTCCCATCCATTTTTAGATCTTGGTTATGATTATGAAATTCCAATGCTTGAGGCAAGATTTGTTACAATTGAACAGGGAACTGGCATAGTACATTGTGCACCAAGTCATGGTCCTGATGATTTTAACCTTTGTTTAAAAAATAATATTAAAGCGATAGAGACAGTTGATGGTGATGGAAAGTATACAAAGAATATTCCTTTATTTGAAGGAACGCATATTTTTAAAGCAAATCCAATCATAATTGAAAAGTTAAAAGAACAAAAAAAATTACTATCAAATGGAGAATTAATTCATTCTTACCCACACTCATGGAGGTCAAAAGCTCCACTCGTTCATAGAGCGACACCGCAGTGGTTTATATCAATGGAAAGTCATGGGTTAAGAAAGAAAGCACTAAAAGCTCTTGATGAAACAATATTTTACCCAAGCAAGGGAAGACAAAGAATAAAAGCAATGATTGAAACAAGGCCTGACTGGTGTGTTTCAAGACAAAGAGTTTGGGGGGTTCCACTTCCAATATTTGTTCATAAAACTACAAAAGAAATTTTAGTTGACGATGTAGTAAATGAAAATATTGCAAGTATTTATGAAAAAGAAGGTTCAGACTGTTGGTTCTCTGATGACACACAAAGATTTTTAGGAGAAAAATACAATGCAGAAGATTATGATAAAACAAGCGATATTGTCGAGGTTTGGTTTGATAGCGGATGTACTCATTCATTTGTTTTAGAAAAGAGAAAAGATCTTCAATGGCCAGCATCAATGTACTTAGAGGGATCAGATCAACATAGGGGCTGGTTTCATTCTTCATTACTAGAATCATGTGGAACAAGAGATAGAGCTCCGTATGAATCAATTTTATCACATGGCTTTGTGGTAGATGGCAAGGGTCTTAAAATGTCTAAATCATTAGGAAATGTAATTGCACCTGAAGATATATTAAAAAAATATGGAGCTGATATCTTAAGAATCTGGGTTGCTTCTTCAAATTATCAAGAAGATTTAAGAATTGATTATTCGATTTTAGAACAGCATGCTGATTCTTATAGAAAAATTAGAAATACTTTTAGATATCTACTTGGAAATATAAATGATGATTTCAAAGCAATTAATACTAAAAAATTAGACTTAAATAAATTACCAGAATTAGAACAATACATGCTTCACAAGCTTTATAGTTTGAATGAAAATTTTAAGAATTATTTTAAAACATATGACTTTCATAATCTTTATAAGGAACTTTTAAACTTTTGTACGGTAGACTTGTCAGCATTTTATTTTGATATTAGGAAAGACGTTTTGTACTGTGATGCAAAAAATTCAGAAAAAAGAAATAGCTGTATTATTTTATTAAATATTATTCTGGAATCATTGCTCAAATGGTTTGCTCCTATTCTTTCATTTACAACAGAAGAAATTTTTAAATTAATAAGCCAAAATAAAAAAAGTATTCATTTAGAAAGATTTATTGAATTTCCTAAATTTTTTGAAAATCAAAAATTAAATGAAAAATGGATAGAATTAAAAAAAATTAGAGAAATTTGTAATATTAGTATTGAAGCCAAAAGATCTAGTAAAGAAATAGGATCTAGTTTAGAAGCAAATTTAATAATCAGTTTAAATAAAAAATTATTTGAAACAACTCAGGACATAGATTTTTCAGAATTATGCATTACCTCAAAAGCAAAAATTAAAAAACATGGATTAGATGAAACAAATGTAATAACAGAAAAAGCCAAAGGAAATAAGTGTCCAATTTGTTGGAAGATAAATGAAAGCACTTGTGAGAGACACTCAACTTGAGATTAATGACCAATGTTTAAAATTAATTTTAAAAAAATTTTACTCAATTTTATATTAGTTTTGTTTATCTTTTTTTTAGATAGATTTTCAAAAATCTATATTCTCAACTTAGTAGAGATAGAAAGTAAAATTGATATATATATAACATCGTACTTAAATTTATATTTGATTTGGAATAAAGGAATTGCATTTGGATTACTTTCATCTGAGGGAAGCTTTATTTACAATGCTGTAACTTTAGTAATTATATTTGTATCAATAGTTGTCTTAATAATGGCAATTAAAACGAGTGGATTTATAAGGTATTCCTTTCTATTTATATTGGGAGGCTCATTAGGTAATATTTTTGATAGAATCTATTATACTGCAGTTCCAGACTTTATAGATCTTCATATTAATGATTTTCATTGGTTTATTTTCAATGTTGCAGATATATTCATTACCGCAGGAGTTGCCTGCCTTATTTATGCTGAAATATTTTATAATAAAGAGAAAAATGAAAAAACATTTTAAAAAAGTTATTCTATTTTTTATTCTGAGTCTTGCTGTTAGCTGTTCTCAAAATGTTAAAGACGGCCTTACTGGAAAAAAACAAAATAATTCAGATGAATTTTTGATAAAAAAAAAAACTCCCTTAATTTTACCTCCTGATTATAATTCATTACCGGAGCCAAAAACTGCTAATTCTAAAGATCAACAAAAAAATATAAAAGAAATTTTAGAAATTAAAAGTGATACAAAAAATAAAGTTTCAACAACAACATCTAAAAATGTTCTTTTAGAGGAATCTGTTCTAAAAAAAATTAAGAACAGATAATGTTAACAAAAAATATTATTTTTAAAAATTTTAAATTAAATAAAAATAATAAGAATAATAAAAAAATCCGAAATGAATTAAAATTACTTCTTAAAGAGGAAAATGCAATTATTCAGTCATTAGGTCCAACTTATAAAAATAATTATAATAAAAAAACTATTAGTAAATTAAAAAACTTTTCGCTTATAAGAATTATTGGAATGGGGGGGGCTATATTAGGAACAAAGTCAATTTATCATTTTTTAAAGCATAAGATAAAAAAAAAGTTTTACTTTTATTGATAATCTTAGTCCAAACATCAATTTGCAAAATAATAAAAAAAAACTCCTTAACCTTATTGTATCTAAATCAGGCAACACCCTAGAAACAATATCTAATGTGAATATTTTGATAAAAAATAAAAATAAAAATGTTTTTATTACAGAAGATAAAAAGAGCTATATATCTTCATTAGCTAATTCATTAAAAGATGAAATCATTCATCATAATAATTTTATAGGAGGTAGATTTTCCGTTTTATCAGAAGTAGGGATGCTACCTGCAGAGTTAATGGGCTTAAATGTAAAGAGCTTTAAACAAATTAATAATTTAATAAAAAATAAAATATTTATAAATACTTTAATCAACAATGTAAGCTGCACTATAAATTTTGTAAAAAAAAATAAAGCTAATTCAATAATTCTTAACTATGATGAAAAATCTCATAATTTATTTAAATGGTACCAACAGTTAGTTGCTGAAAGTTTGGGAAAAAAGGGCAATGGAATTTTACCAATCATTTCAACTATGCCTAAAGATAACCATAGCGTCATGCAGCTTTATTTAGATGGTAATAAGAGTAATTTTTTCACTTTTTTCTATGTTCATGAAAAAAACTCTCCAAAAATTAATGAAAGGAAAATTTTACCATCCCATAATTATTTATTAAATAAAAGTATAGATCAAATAATTTTATCTCAAAAATTAGCAACTGAAAAAGTCTTTGCTAATAAAAATTTACCTTTTAGAAGTTTTGAAATTTTAAATAGAGATGAAAAAACTTTAGGAGAGCTATTTTGTTTTTTTATATTAGAAACTATTTTAGTAGGCAGAGTGCTTAATGTGAACCCCTACGATCAGCCTTCAGTAGAATTAATCAAACAAGAAACTAAGAAAATATTACTTTAAATAAAATTTCCAAAAAAAACCCTAGAAATACCATAAGTTTTCTCTTCTAGGATTCTAAAATCATTAGGAAGATCATCATCTTCTTTTTTTTGTCTGTGAATTATGATTATTCCATTTTTGTCTAAAATATTAGACTCACTTATTTTTAGTAATAGCAGTGAAATCTCTTTTTTCTTATATGGTGGATCTAAAAAAATTATATCAAATTTCACCCGAAAAGTTTCAAAATTTAATTGACTAAATATATCCCTTTCTATGATTGAAGTACTATCTTCATAATGCATGCTAGAAATATTTTTTTTTAAAATTGGTAGAATTTCCTTATAATTTTCAACAAAAATAACTTTTTTTGATCCTCTAGAGAGGCATTCAAGGCCGAAAGAACCTGAACCAGAAAATAAATCTAGGATATTGGAATTTTCTAGCAAAACTTTAAATTTTTTTGAATGTAATATTATATTAAATATAGACTCTTTTGTTAAATCCTTAAGAGGTCTAGTAGCCTTATCTTTTGGTTGTAAGATTTTTTTTCCTTTAAAATTTCCAGTTATTATTCTCATTAATCAATAACCTTATATCCAATGTCTTTACGAAAAAAACCGCCATTCCAATTTAATGATTCTATTAGATCTAATGCACGTATTCTTGCTTCCAAAAAGTTATTAGACAAGCACACAATACTTAAAACCCTCCCCCCTATTGCATAAATTTTATTTTCAATGTTAATTGTACCGGCATGATAGCAATATTCATTATCTCTAAGCTCAATTTTACTGAGGTTTTTAATTAAAACATTTTTATCAAATTTATCTGGATATCCATTTGAACATAAAACAATACAAAGACTTTTTTTATTGTGCCATTTTATTTCAATTTTATCTAATTTCTGATCACAGCAGGCTATAAATATATCTAATAAATTAGTTTTTAGTTTTGGTAGAATTGTTTGACACTCAGGGTCACCCATCCTAACATTGTATTCAATCAAATATGGTTCATTTTTAACAATCATCAATCCTGCATACAAAAAGCCTTTATAATTTGAACCAATTTCTTTTAAGCCCCTCAATGTGGGTTCTATAATTTTTTGTATAATTTTTTTTTCCAAGTCATTATTGATTAATCTTGATGGAGAATATGCACCCATCCCACCAGTATTTTTACCCATGTCACCTTCCAATACTCGCTTATGATCCTGGGCAGTTTCAAATGTTTTTATTGTTTTTCCATCCGATATTATAAAATAGCTCATTTCTTCACCTTGAAGAAATTCTTCGATAAGTAAATTTTTTGCTACACCAAATTTACCTCCAAATATTTCTTTAATTGCAAGTTTTGCTTCCACAATATCTTTACATATAAATACTCCCTTTCCAGAGGCAAGGTTGTCAGCTTTTATTACTAGTGGATAATTTGATTTTTTTATAAATTTATTTGACTCTTCTTCACTTTGAAAAATAGCAAATTTGGCAGTTGGAATATTATGCTTTTCACAAAGATTTTTAGTGAATATTTTAGAGCCCTCAAGTTGGGACGCAACTTTGTTAGGACCAAAAACTTTTATATTATTCTTTTCTAAAAAATCAACAATCCCATCTACTAATGGCTTTTCTGGACCAACTATTATTAGATCAATTTTTTTTAGTTTTATAAATTTCTTAAGTTCTTCAAAATTTTCTAAATTAAGTGTAATGTTTTTGGCAATTTCTGAAGTGCCAGCGTTACCTGGAAAACAATAAATTTCACCAATATCATTTGATTTTCTAATAGAGTGACAAATAGCGTGTTCACGCCCACCACTTCCAATTATTCCAACTTTCATATAGTAATATATAAACTAAAAATGAATAAAAAATTAGCAAAAATAAAATATTTACCAAATGATTTTAAAATTATTGAAGACGGCGATCATGTGATTTGTGCCATATCAGGAAAAAGCATTCATTTGAATGAATTGAATTACTGGAATGTAGATCTCCAAGAAGCTTACTACTCTTATAAAGAGGCATCACAAAAAAGAGAAAAACAATAAAAGTATTTTATTTCCAACGATTGTGAGACCAGATCCATTGACCTGGTTTTTTTAAAATCATCTTTTCAAGTGAACTATTTAAATCTAAAGTTATGTCTTCAATTGAATTGTTAGATGAATATTCTAAAGGTTTACTAATTGTAATCTCAAAATCAATATCTTTAATTCTTTCTATATAAACAGGTACAATTTTACAGCCGAATTTTTTTACGAATTGAGCTGGAATGGTTGTTGTGAAAGCTTTATTTTTAAAAAAATATGACTTTATTCCCTGGGAGACTCTTTGATCAATCATTAAAGCAATTGATGTGCCATTTTTAAAAAAAGAAAGTAATTCTTTTGTACCAGAAATTCCTTTTTTAATTTGATTTTTACAAATATATTTTTTTCTAATTTTCTCCATTATAATATTTAAAAATTTATTATTTAGAGGCCTATATATAGTTGCCAAATCAATTCCAGATTTTTCTATGTGCATAGCCATTAATTCAAAATTATTAAAGTGACCAGAGATAAATATTACAGGTTTATTATCTTTTATTATTTGTTTTAAAATTTCATGACCATTAATCTTTAAGTCATTATCTCGAAAGTTTTTCATGAAAACATATTCTGATAAAATTCTTCCATAGTTGCCCCACATACTACCACTTATTTTCTTGATTCCTGTTTGGTCTAAATTAGGGAATGCTTTTAAAATATTAGATTTTACAATTTCTCTTGATCTAAAAAAAGGGCCAATTGTATAAAAAAGTTTATAAGAAAAATTAGATGCATTTTTTAAACCAATAATCTTAAAAATTAAAAAGAATAATAAAATTATTAAAAATTGGAAAAAATACTTAATTGATTTCATAATTTTAACTTTATAAAGTTGATTAGTTCTTCTTCTTTTTTAATAACCAAGTCAACTTTTAAAAAATTAATCTCAGTACAATCAAGCTCTTCTATTTTTACATAATCTTTTTCAGTTGTTAAAATTTTAGCATTTAAATTTTTTGCTTGTAGTTTAATTTTTTCAATATTTTCTTTTGTGTATTGATAGTGATCTGGAAATTCTATTGATTTAACAACATTAAATTTGTGTTTTGTTAACGTTTTTTGAAAAGTATTTGGATTACCAATTCCAGAGAAAATCAAATATCTACTTGATCTATCTAATTCTTCGATATTAGTTGGTAAATAATAAGTCTCAAAAATTTTAATATTTGCGTTATAGCTGTTGATTAATCTTTTAAACTCAAAAGTATCTTCCTCATTACCATTTAGAAAGATTCCATCATAATTTTTTATATTACTAAGATTTTCTCTAAGTGGCCCTGCTGGAATTAAAAAACCATTACCGATTCCAGAATCGTTATTAAAACAAACAAAGCAAAGGTCGTAATCAATAGTTTTATCTTGAAGGCCATCATCAAAAATAGCAACTTTAATTTTATCTTTTATTGCTTCATTTAGAGATTTCACCCTAGTAGCCATATTGTATAGATGGGTTGTATTACTTAATAGTTTATTCTCGTCATTTTGATCTTTATAATATTTTTTGATAGTTGCTGTTTTGTAACCTAAATTTCCTAGAATTTTGTAAAGCTTAATTGCAAGAGGAGTTTTGGCGGTACCACCAATATAAATATTTCCAATACAAATAGTCTTAATATTTTGATATTTGCTATTATTTTTTTTTTTAAAAAAATTATTTATGATTATTGGAAATGTTAATGGCAACAGCAAGTATGATAAAAAGTTGGGTTTGTTATAATCCCAAAATTTAGGTTTTTTAACTCTCATTTTTTTTCAGGTAAAAGTCTATTTCTTTTATTGTTGAGTTTAAAATTTTTTTACCAATTTTAACAATCTTATATTTTATACCTTTATAGTTAGCTTTATTTTTAAGTATTTTATCAACGTTATCTACGATTTGATTTAAGTTATTAGTCTTACTGGAAACTTTGTACATATTTAGCAAATCATAAACTTCCTTAAAATTCCAAATATTTGGGCCATGTAAAATTTTACAGCCATATCTTGCAGCTTCCAAAGGATTTTGTCCACCATGAGAAATTATTGATCCACCTAGAAAAACAATTTTACATATTTTAAAAAAGGATTTAGTTTTTCCATAGGAGTCCACGAGGTATATATCAGTATCTTTATGTAGTTTATTTCTTGATGAATGAGCATGTACTTTAAGATTTAAGCTTTCCATTTCATCCATAATAGTTTTTGTTCTCTCAACATGTCTTGGGATTATAATTGTTAATAATTTTTTATATTTGTTCTTTAATTTTTTATGTACCAAACCACATAATTTTTCTTCATTTTTGTGAGTACTTGCTGCACACCAAATTTTTTTTGACAAAATTTCTCTCTGTAAACCATTGTTAAGATGCTCTTCATCTTTTTCCACTTGCGAAAATTTCAAATTACCCAAGTATTTTATTTTTTTTGTACCCAGTAATTTAAGATATTTCTTAGATTGCAAGCTAGATGGAAAACATTTATCAAAATGATTAAAAATTTTTTTTGCACTTTTTTGAAACCACATCCACTTTTTAAAAGACTTTTTTGTAATTCTTCCATTCAAAAGTAAAAGTGGAATTTTTTTATTCTTAATATTTATTATCATGTTTGGCCAAATCTCTGAGTCTATAAATATTGCAACTGAAGGCTTCCAGTAATTTAAGAAATTTTTTGTGTAGTAATTAGTATCAATTGGAAAAAACTGATGTTTAGTTTTTTTTAATTTAAGTTTTGATAAAATCTTAGAAGAACTTAATGTGTTTGATGTAATCAAAATCTGTTTTATATCTTTGTTTTTTTCTAATTTCTCTATTAGTGGGATTATGCTCAATATTTCTCCCACACTTGCTCCATGAAACCATATTAATTTACCTTTTTTTCTTTCCTTAGAAAAAAAACCAAATTTTTCTTTAAATCTAATAGGATCTTCTTTTTTTTTAAATAATCGAATTAAAATGATTATAGGAGAGAATAATAAAACTAGATTTATTGCCACCCTATAAAAAATTAGCATTAATCCCTTCTTAGTTGTTTCTCATAAAAATTTTTATAAATAGGTGAGTTATTTAATAATTCTTTATGTGTTCCTTCACAAATTAATTGACCTTTATCTATGACAAATATTTTTTCAGAGTTTAATATTGTAGATAGTCTATGAGCGATAACCAAAGTTGTTTTATTTTGTGTTAAAAAACTTAATCCTTTTTGAATTTTATTTTCTGTTTCTGAGTCTAAAGATGAAGTTGCCTCATCTAAAAGAATAATAGGGGTCTTTTTTAAAATTGCTCTTGCAATTGATAATCTTTGTTTTTCACCCCCAGAAAGTCTTACACCATTTTCACCTATACGAGTGTCGTATTTATTTGGAAGTCTATCAATAAACTCGTCAGCAAATGCATTTTTGGCTGCATCCACTATCTCATCATCTGTTGCATTTGAGTTTGCATATGCAATATTGTTTTTAATGGTATCATCAAATAGAGTAGTATCTTGACTAACAAGAGAAATATTTTTTCTTAATGAATTTGTAGATGATTTATAAATAGATTGATTGTCAATTAATATATCCCCCTTAGTGCAATTAAAAAATTTAGGAATTAAATTTAGTATCGTTGATTTTCCTGCACCACTATGTCCAACTAATGCATTCATTTTTCCACCTAAGATTTCAAGGTTTATTGAATTTAAGACATTATTTTTTGGATCATTATTTTTATAATTAAAGCTCACGTTTTCAAATTTTATATTGCCATCAATTATTTCAATATCAGCTTCCTCTTTATTTTCTATAATTTCATTTTTTAAATCTATAATAGGTAGAATTCTTTTTGATGCTGAGAGCCCTTGGCCTATCGCCATATTTAAGGTAGCAAGAGATCTTACTGGCTGGTAAGCCAGCATCATTGCTGCCAGGAATGAAAAAAAGTTATTTATTTCCAGCTCTTCTTTCAATATTAGTTGTGCTGCAAAATAAATTAATAATGCAATCATTATTCCTGTTAGCATCTCCATAACTGGAGTAGCTCTAACAAATATAATAGAAATCTTTTTTGATTTTTCTTTTAAATTATTAATAAAATCTTTTATCCTTTGGTTTTCCTTCTCCTCTTGCTGAAAAATTTTTATTATTTTGTGGTTTTTAAAAACTTCTATTAGATGACTATTAAGAATCCCAGACTCTACTTGTGCTTCTGTAGAAACTTTGCCAATTCTTTTTCCTAAATTTTTTGCAGCAAATGATGCAAGAGGAATCATTGTAATTGCAATCAATGCTAACTTTCCATTTTGATAGAACATCACTGTTAATAGGCCAATTAAAGTGAGGCTATCTTTAAAAAGGTTTAAAATTACAGTGCTCACCAGATTAGTTATCATCTCAACGTCAAAAGTAATATTTGATATGAATTTTCCTGTGTGTTTGTCATCAATATAGCTTGTGTCAGCATTTAGAAGAGATTTAGACATATCAGATTGAATAATTGCTTTTATATCCTCAGCAACACCGATCATTGTAGTTCTTGCCAAATATAAGGATACGCCTTTTGTTGCAAAAGCTAAAATTATAGCCAATGGTATAATCAATAACAAAGTTTGATTTTTTTCTACAAATAGTTTTTTAATTGCAGGGTCAAGCAACCAAGCTATTGAAGATGTGCTTAAAGCAACTAATAGGGTGAAAAAGATTGATAAAAGTATTTTATATCTAAACTTTTTTGTATAATCTAAGTATAGTCTTTTTAAGACATCAATATTTTTCATTATAATGATATTTTTCCAAATATTAAGTTTAACAAAATAAGAAATCCTAAAAAATTATTACTTTTAAATATTCTTAGACATTCATTTGAATCGAGAGAATTAAAATTATTCATTTGATAAAATATTAGATGATAAAATGGAAATATCATAAAAAAATAAAATATATAATTAAAACTCATATAAACACCTACAGTAATTAAACTTATAATAAACAATGAGTAGCATATTAGTAAAAATAATTTTGGATTTTTTTTAAATTTAATTGAAGTTGATTTTAAGCCTATTATTTCATCATCTTTTATATCTTGGAATCCATATATGGTATCGTATCCAAGTGTCCAAAATATGGCTCCAAAATAAAACACAATAGCAGAGATGTTCAGGCCATCATTTATTGCTGTCCAACCAAGCATCAACCCATAATTAAAAGTGATACCTAAAAATAATTGTGGCCAGTAGGTGTATCTTTTCATAAGAGGGTATGTGAAGGCGAGAGGCATAGATCCAAGAGCCATAATTATTGTAAATGTATTAAAATTTATTAAGACAATTAGTGCTAGTAAACATAAAACTAAAGCATAAAATATTGCTAGTTTTACAGATAACTTACCAGAGGCAATAGGTCTTTGTTTCGTTCTTAAAACTTTTTTATCAAATTCTTTATCTGAAATATCATTTATTATACAGCCAGCAGATCTCATCAACACTGACCCTAAAAAAAATAAAGATAGATAGAAAAAATAATTATTTAGATTATTAGAGAAGTCATAAGCAAGTGTTAAGCCCCATGCGCAAGGCCAAAATAGCAACATAAAGCCAATAGGCTTTTTTAATCTAGTTAGTTCAATGAAGAGATTTAATTGTTTCATAATAATTTACTTGTAAATAACAAAGGCTAGTTTCATAATCAAATTGATTCGCATGAATATAGATTACACAGTTACAGCA
>MDTF01008707.1_pt1 | contig 12667 bp, 7 predicted proteins | sample 811191 | NCBI WGS metagenome assembly MDTF01 (sample SAMN05326649, study PRJNA326480) | marine metagenome | isolation source: seawater | place: Southern Ocean | collected 2011
AAGTTCTTGAGCGAGCCTTGCAAAGGCACTGGCGAGTTTGGGGCGATCCAATGTGTGGATACAGTCAAAGAGTTGCAATGCGGCTCGAGCCTTGTTGGTTTGCAGTGGACCCAGTAGATGGACTTCTGCGTCGGCAAAGTTTGATTTGAATTCTGGCCACTTACCCTCGGCTTCCTGAACGCGATTCTCACCAAAAACCCGATGTCCTTGGTTTAGAACTGCTAAAACCCGCTCATTTGGCTGAACTTTCGACACGGCGATCAGCTCAACCGCGCCTTCTGTCCGCTTGGAAGCCCGTTCTGCCTGTGAAATTTCAGCTGACACCTGAGTAAGCGACATAACATCAAACCTTATCTAAGAATTATTTACCCTTAATTCTTAATCAAGGCGAAGTCATGGCTAAAATTGACAATTACCAGTGTTGCATCTGTGCATCAGATTTGTAGTTCTCGGTGATGGGGGTGTTCAACCTATTGACCCAACCGGTACTCCCACGGCATTAGAGGGCAATGCTTAACCAAGGTGCGCCCTGGATTAGTATTCTTTTTGGATAAAAACTCGAGGGAAAAACCATGAGAAACACTCTACTTTCAACTACAGCACTCGTGCTTTCAGCTGGTATCGCGTCTGCCGATGGCCACGCTACTATATCTTGGTCCGGTACAGCAACTGCTGGTATCGCACGTGATGGTGAAGCCGCAGACGGCAAAATTGTAACGTCAAAATATGCTAACGTTACAACAGCCGCAGAACAAGTAACCTTCTTAGAAGGTGTTTTACGCACAGTAACAGGTTCAGCCGGAGTAGTATCTTCTTCAACTGTAGTTACAGTTGCTGAATTGGCTACCGCCCGTGCAAGCTTAGCTCAATTCCGTAAAACAAACGCGGCACTTGGCACAGCTGCTGCCGCTGCAAATGTATTGGCCGCCGATTACGCTTCTGAAGCGATAAATGGTATGTTCGGTACTCTTGGCAAAAAAACAACCGACTGGAATACTTACTCTGAAGTTAATGCCACCGTAACTGGTTCTGTATCTGCTGGTGATGTGACTATGACTGCTGCGATGTCTGTAGACGCTGGTAAAGGCTATACATTCGCTAGTGATAAAACATTTGATACTGCTAAAACAAATGGTGTATCTTTGGACAATGTATCCATCGACATGGGCTCAATGGGTAAAATCAAAATCGATGATGGTGCTGTAGCGCATTTGGTTGATGGCGATGACGATTCTAATGCCGATTTACTCTACACAAATACACTTGGCTCGATATCTATCTCAGCTGCGATGGACATTAAAAAAGATACAGATGTAACAGCTAAAAAGGCTGTATTTTCAGATATCGCTGACAACGCAACCGCAGCAACCGCAGCGGCCGGTGTTGGTGTTGCAGGTACCATCGCTGTAGACGGTACAAACAACACAGTAGTTAATGGTGCGTCTCTTGGTTATACGCGTGGTGTTGCAGCTGACGTTCAGTGGTCAGCAAAAGTATCCATGCCTTTGGCTGGTGGTACAGCTTACGTAGCAATGGATGAAGAAGGCGGAAACGCGTTCGGTATCTCTACAACAGTCAGCGGTGTTGGCGTAACTTTCGACAGCAAGTTGGAAGCTTATGAAGAAGAGTTAAGCATTGACCGTAGCAATACAATTGGCGTTACATATGTAATGGGTCAAGTAACTGCTGGTGCAACTTGGAATTCTGTTGAAGATGGTGACCAGTGGGGCATCTCCGCGGCCTATACAGACGGTACATCAAGCTTCAATGCATCTACAGACGAAGGTTCTGATTGGTCAGTAACTGGTTCTTATCTTTTAGGTACAGGTGCTAGCGTTGTTGGTGGCATGAACTATACGGAAGACGCATACTTGGGTCTTAGCTTCTCATTCTAAGCGAAACCCATTTAGTTAGAGAGAGCGGGCCTGATGGGCCCGCTTTTTTTATGTAGTTTATTGGGCGCAAACAGGGCTAGTTTATCAGTGATGTTCGTCATAATAAAAAGTTCAGAATTTTGTTTTTAATGCCTTCTGAAGCAATCTTTGGATGTCGTAAAAACCACTTAATTTTAAAATGTTTAACGCGCCTCTCAGTATAGAAATACTTAAAGACACTATTTTAATATCCACCCCTTGGTATAAATTCCCCGTTTTTCAGGTGGGAGTGCTCTAGTATGAAGAAGCGGCTAAGCATTGTGTTCTTCATCATAGCTACCATCTTGTTTGGTCAACGAAATATAGGTTTAAAATGGTATAGAGTAATATTTGGAGCCGTGTACGCCACATCTACCGTGAGGTCTGGGTGGAGACTGGTGTGGAGATCGTCCATCGTGAGTAATCTAGTAATCACGTTCATATTTTTGTATCCGTTATGACGAAGTTGGCTATAGACCTATCTAATTCATCAGATGAAGGGGCGATCATCTCATAAAGTTCGGTAAGAATTTAACAGTTTAAAAAGACATACTGGGCTTGATGGTTTTGGGGTAGATTAATTGGCAACATGAATTTCCTCAGGTTGCCGGCTTTCAAAATATTTCTGATAGGCTGAGGAATACCCAGCCTCCAAATGCTTTGTAAATAATTCTGTATTGAATAAAGCCTTGGACAATCGGTTACTGTTTAATTTTTCTTTAATACTTTTGAAATAGTTACGATCTTTAGCCAGCGTCATTATTAATGATTCATATTCCTCGTTAGATTGCGTTACTAGTTCTGAAAGATCGATTGATTTTAGAATGCTTCCCGCAACTCTGGCAGGAAACCCTTGACCGAGTTTCGTCACGACCGGTAAGCCTGCCCAAATTGCATCGCTACAAGTTGTGTGTGCATTATAATGAAAAGTATCTATAAATAGATCTGCAAGTCGAAGCCGCGCCAAATGATCTTCCTGCGGCATCCGTTCAGCAAAAATCAGACGCTCGCCCGCTACGCCTCGGTTCTCAGCTTCTTGGCGCAGGTTTGTTTTCACCAAATCATTCTGTGAATACAGCCATAATACGCTTCCATCCACTGCAATCAATAGGCGCATCCAGATATTGAATTCAGTTGGTGATATTTTGTGCACGTTATTAAAGCAGCAGAAAATAAATCCTTCACTAGGAAGCCCCACGTCTACTTTTAATATTTTTTTATTTGAAATAAATCTTGTATTATCAGTAGCTTGATACGTATTTGGCAGATAAATAATTTTTTCGGAGTAATGATCTTTTTGGTGATTGGGTATGATTACTGAGTCAGCAATTATATAATCCATACAATCCAAGCCCATCGTTCCTGGGTACCCTAGATAATTAATTTGGATAGGTGCCATGCGATGACTAAAAAGTCGAGGGCGGGATAGTTCAGTGTACCCAGATAAATCAATGGCGATATCAAGTTTATCATTAAGTACAGTTTTAATTGTATTTGCGTCACTCATAATGTGAATATTTGCAAACTTATCAAATGATTTGATAACCCTTTGCCCTATTGTGCTTTTGTCGGGTTCGTTAAGTGAATAACCAAATACTTCAAAATGATTGCGATCATGTAGTTCAAATACTCTGGCTATAAGGTGTGCAACTGGGTGCGATTTATAATCTCCAGAAAAATATCCAATGCGGAGCTTAGAAGGTTTTTGTGTTGGTGGACTAACGATAATCCCTTGATTTTTAGGAAATCTGGCTTTTGCATAAATCTTTGAGCGCAAATGATGGCGTTTAGGAGAATCTTCAAGATGCAGCATGGTTAGCGGTTCTACAAATTGGTCTGTGACCCCCAGATTGGGAATCATATCTTCTACGGTCGAAACTGACGCCCAATCACAAATTTTTGTTTGTTGATATAACTTCATACCGTTTGCAAAATCGTTAGTGGGCCGCACTGATAACCCTTTGCTGTAGCAATGGATAGCCTCTTCGGGTTTGTTTTGGCTTACTAAAACATTAGCCATGTTAAAATATGCTAAAAAAGAATTTGGCTTTATATTTATGGCTTTTTTGTAGGCTTTAAGAGCTTCCTCAGGATTGCCTTGATTAGCAAGCGTTATGCCCATATTTACAAGAGCCCCAACGTTATCTGGTTGTAGAGTTAGTGCTTTTTGAAGAGCTACTATTGCAACCTGTAGTCTACTTTGGTTTCCCAATGTGAGACCTAAGTTACTATAGGCGTCAGCATAACCAGGCTTAAGAGATATTGCTTTTTTATAAGCCGCCTCGGCCCCCTCTAGCTCACCTTCAGAATTCAGTGCAATGCCAATTGTATTGTAGGCCTCTGCGAAGTTACTTTCCAAAGAAATTGCCTTGGTTGCGACTTCGATGGCCCCTTGAAATTCACCTTGATCCAAAAGAACAAGGCCAATGCCATTATATGCTTCAATAAAGTCAGAATTTAAATCAATTGCTCTTTTATAAGATTTTATCGCTCCCTGTAGGTCGCCCTGATCCTTCATAACATTTCCGATGTTGTAATAAGCATCTGGGTTATTCGGTTGAATTTTGATTAATCTATTATAAGAGGCTATTGCCTCGTCTAGCCTGCCTTGATCCTTTAGGGCATTCCCCATGCTGCCATGAGCTTCAACATTATGAGGCTCGAGGTATACAGCGTTCTGATAAGATATTATTGCTTCGTCTAATTTCCCCTGTTTTACAAAGCTAATCCCCATATTAAAATACGCATCTGAGAACTCTGGCTTGAGGGATATGGCATTATTAAAAGCCTTTATTGAGTCTTCGAGTTTACCCTGTGATTGCAGGTTTATGCCGAGGTTATTATGGCCTTCAGGATAGTCGGGGCTTAGATCAGTTACCTTTTTAAAGGCGACGAAAGCTTCAGTGGCCCTGCCTAGCCCTTGATGTGCCGCTCCTAAAATATTCCAAATTACTAAAGCATTAGGGTAAAGATTGGTTAGCGCGATTGTGCGATCCACGAGCGCCACCAAAGCCCCTTTATTATAAAGATTAATTAGTTCGTCAATAATCTCTTGAGGTGGGTTTAGGGTTTTGCCGCTATCCTCACTATCACTCATACCAATTAATCCCTTTAGTGCTCTATTGTTAGAAAAGCTTTGAAGTACCCGCTTATACCAAACCTAGGCTTTAGCACTCTTTTTTTTTATCATGATCTGTACTTATTTCCTAATTTTTGCTAATTGACTGTCGATAATTAGTCAATATTGTTCTTCTCAACGTTTGTGTATGAATTGAAATAGATAGGGATAATATTGGTTTAAGGATGGCTAAATTCACAATTGATGACATATTCAAACAGGCGGTTGCTGCGCATAAAGCTGAAAAGATAAAAGATGCTGAGCGTCTATATAGAGTTATTCTAAAGGCCCAGCCCCAACACCCAGATGCTAATCATAATATGGGCATTATTGCGGTTGAATTGGGTGAGCTAGAACCAGCGTTACCATTTCTAAAGACGGCATTGGAGGCTAAGCCCAGTGTGCTCCAGTTCTGGTATACCTTTATTGATGTATTGATCAAGGTTGGTAAATTAGCTGATGCAGAGAGTGTTTTGGCTAAGGCTCAGGAAATAGGTTTGAAATCGAGTGGCTTTAGCGAGCGAGACCGGCAGTTGTCTGAATATAGAAAGAACAGACCAAGATGTATGTTTGACGATACCAAAAAAGTTGAAAATCCTACAAATATTTTAGATACACTCACGCTCACTCAAGCAATTAAGCTAGCAAAAAACTTTTTTAAAGAAGGCTCAACAAGAGAGGCAAAAAATATATATCTTGATATATTAGGGAAGTTTCCAAATAATATCAAAGCAAAAGAGGGGATGAATTTTATCTTAGGGTTCCCGACGGTTAAGCGAGGGAAGGCGCTAGAGCCATCACCAGAACAACTACGACCCCTAATTGGTTTACATAACCGGGGAGAGCATAAGTCGGTTCTGAATGAAGCTATTGAGTTGCTAAAACGATTCCCGCGCTCAATTACGTTATTTAACCTATGTGGTGCAGCTCACGCTGGAGTTGGTTCGTATGATGCATCTTTGGTGAGTTACCAGAGAGCGCTTGAAATTAATCCAAATGATGCTGAAACTCATTATAATATGGGGGCAGTCCGGAGAGATAGGGGTGATCACAAGGCTGCAATTATCAGCTACAGGAAAGCGCTCAAAGCCAATCCTGCATCTTTTCTAGCTCATGCAGGTATCGGTAGTATTGCTGCCAAAATAGGCGATTGGGAAGCTGCTATAATTAGTTACAAACGAGCAATTCAAGTTAAACCCAATGATGCAGAGCTTCACTATAATCTCGGACTGGCGCTGGCAAGCAATGATGATTTTGATAAGTCCATACTAAGCATCGAACAAGCGATTGAAATTAAGCCAAACTATTCTGAAGCCTATGTAGTCATGGGCAATGTCTGGGCAGAGAAGGGTTTTACCAAGAAGTCCATAAATTGTTACAAAAAGGCTCTAGATACCGATCACACATGTGAGGAGGCCTGCTTTAATCTTGCATACTTTTTGACCACGAAAACTTTTCATGAACCATCAACTTACTGGCAAGCAATAATTGAACTAGCATTGACATATAAAACTCATTTGAGACCAGAAGCTTTGATTTCACCTGCATTGAGTCTTCTTAAATTTGAGCCCCAAATGAAAAATCTCTTGCGCGCACATTCTCAGGGCCACCTTTTCGAGTTTTTTCAAGACAGTGTCGAAGCAATAATTGAATTACCTTTTTTACTCAGATTAATGAGTATTACCACTTTGGGTAACATAGAGTTAGAACTTATTTTTACTGTTCTGCGCTCAAACTTAATATCATCAAATTTAAAAATTCGCCAAAGTAACAAGTTTTTAAGATTTCAATCCGCATTAGCGCTTAATTGCTTTACTAATGAATATATTTTTACTGAAAGCACTGCAGAGACGGCACTCCTGGAGGAATTAGAAACTTTAGTAGAGAGACAACTCTTGAACGGGGAAAAGCCCAGCTCTGGATCCATATTATGTCTTGCTAGCTATAGGCCTTTATATAAATACAGCTGGATTGACCTGGTCAATGTTAACGGTGATCTAGAGGAGGTATTTCAACGGCAGGTCTCAGAGCCAAGGCAAGAAATTAGGCTCAAGACCAACATTCCAGCCCTAGCAAAAATAATGGATAAAGTTTCTTCAAAGGTTAGAAAGCAGTATGAGGAAAACCCATACCCGAGGTGGGTCACTACTGGACTATATTTCGTGCCCCTAAGGGCAATGGACGTTTTTAAACAACAAAAGATTAGGCTCTTTGATAAATCGGCTGTTGACTTTGAAGCTCCAAGTATCCTGGTTGCAGGTTGTGGAACAGGTCAGCATTCCGTGAGTACAGCGGCTAGATTTAAAAACTCAAAAGTCCTCGCTGTTGACCTTAGTTTGTCTAGCCTAGCCTATGCTAAAAGAAAAACTGCAGAATATGGACTACAGAATATTAACTATTTGCAAGCAGACATCCTTGATCTGGCCCAACTTAAAAGGCAATTCGACGTAGTGGAGAGCTGTGGTACTTTGCATCATATGGAAGATCCTATGGCGGGTTGGAGAGTGTTGACAGACTGCCTTAAGCCAGGGGGCATAATGAAAATCGCTCTTTACAGTGAATTGGCCAGGCAGGATGTCGTAATGATACGGAAAGAAATTCAGCAATTAGGCATTGGATCAGATGTCACTGCAATGAAGTTATTCAGAAATAGTATGATCAACTCAGACAAATGGCACCATAAGCAGATATCTCAATCACGCGATTTTCATAGCTTAAGTGAATTACGTGATCTTCTATTTCATGTTCAAGAAAAACGCTTCACAATTCCTCAGATTAAGGAATGTATGTCTGAACTTGGTTTGAAATTCTGTGGCTTTGAACTGGTTGGCAGTCAAGAAAAGAATTTTGAACTTGAAAATAGCGGATTAAATGCACGTTATGATTTGGATAAATGGCAATTATATGAAGAAGCTAATCCAAATATGTTCAGAGGCATGTATCAGTTTTGGTGTCAGAAAGAAGTTTAAATTTAATATTCATATATTTTTTGGTTTGTCTGAATGCGTAAGATATAAAACCTTGACTATAACTACCCCGAATTTGTTTTTAGAAATTTAGTTTTATTGTATACGCGAGTAAAATTACTTCATAATCGGTAAATCTGGAGGTACTGAATAAATAATTTTGATGGTGATTGAAGTATAGAGTTATTGGATTGGTAATTTAAAATTTGGAACACATCAGGCCGTCCAGAAACCCAAAAAAGCGCCATATTGGCCATGCTTGATTGTGACGTTCTCATAGTGGGTGCCGGTCCTGCCGGCTTAATGGCTGCGGAGCAGGTGGCCCTTTTGGGTTTCAAAGTTGCTATTACTGATGCGATGCCGTCCCCAGCCAGAAAATTCCTCATGGCTGGGAAATCAGGACTGAACTTGACAAAAAATGAAGATGCCACATCATTTTCAAAAAATTATGACGCTTTTAAGCCTCTGCGTCCGATATTAGCCGAATTTGGCTCCAAAGAGGTTATTAAATTTGCGCAAGACTTGGGACAGGATGTTTTCACTGGTAGCACTGGGCGGGTGTTTCCAAAAGCCATGAAGGCCTCTCCGCTACTGAGGGCCTGGTTGGCACGTTTAGAAAGTCTGGGAGTGATGTTATTAAGCAGGCATCGCTGGACAGGGCCTATTTCTTCTAGCAAGGTTCATAACTTTGCGACGCCCAGAGGCGATGTACAAATTCACGCCCAGGCGCTGATATTTGCCATGGGCGGTGCCAGTTGGGCTCGTTTGGGTTCTGATGGCGCATGGTCAAAAGATTTCAAGCAGGCTGGAATTGCCCAATCTGAATTTTTGGCAGCAAATGTGGGCATGCAGGTGTCATGGTCCAAACATATAATCCCTTACTTCGGTAAGCCGCTCAAAAATATCAAGCTGTCGGTTGCGGGCGCTCAAAGCCGAGGCGAATTTGTAATCAGCCAATCTGGAATTGAGGGCGGTGCGGTATATACCCTCGGCCGCATGTTACGTAAAACTGCAATAGCAAAGCTCGATTTCGCTCCACAAATTAACGCGGCAGATCTGCATAAGATGATTATTAGTCGGAGACCAAAGGATAGCCTAACCAATTTTCTGAGAAAATCTGTCAAATTAGATGCCATAAAACGTGCCTTAGTTTTTGAGCTGACTCAGCCTATGCCGCGTGATGTCAACGGCTTAGTGGCCGCTATCAAGAATGCGCCCTTGCCGATTATGGGACCTTGCGCATTGGATCAAGCAATTTCTACCGCAGGCGGCGTCATGTGGGACGCGCTCACACCTGAGCTGATGCTAAAATCCCACCCGGGCGTTTTCTGCGCAGGTGAGATGGTCGATTGGGAGGCGCCAACCGGCGGTTATCTGATCACAGCCTGCCTTGCGACGGGCCGTTGGGCAGGCCGTGCGGCCGCCGATTATGTTTCGCCTAAGGCTCGTTTGTAGGCATTACGACCGTGGCACCGTTCGGTGTAGGCTTTCAACGCTTCGCTGGTATGTGGGAATTTAGCGGTAAAGGCCCAGTTCAAGCAATGCGCTGCCAGGATATCAGCGATTGTGAAGGTGTCACCCATCAAAAATTCACCCTGCAGCCGCTCTTCAAGGCGCATCAGGCTACGTTTGAATTCCCATTTCAACACAGGCTTCACCTCTGATGCGCGCTGTTCAACTGGATTTATGAAGGAGTTTTTTGCTGCTATCCAAAGTAAGCTGTCAAATTCTTCTAGTAAAAAATGAATGTGTCCATCCATGCGTAGACGCTCAATCGATCCGGCAGGAAATGTCAGTGCGTTGTGGCGGTCAGACAAAAATGTCATGATAGCTACGCTGTCGGGTAGTGTTTCACCCTCTACGATCAAGGCGGGAACTTTTCCGGTGGGGTTGATCGCTTTCGCCTCAGTGGATCCTGGATCTCCAACGACTTGATTGTAGGCAACGCCCAGCTCTTCAAGCGTCCAAATGACGCGTAAAGTGCGATTCTTAGTGGATCCCAAAACTGTATACATTATCTTTTTCCCATCATCGTTATACGAATAAAACAGCGTTCAACCTGAGGCATTTGAGGCGCGGTTTGTCCGGCAGAGCGCAGCTTTAAATCTGTCTCCAGTAATAGTGAAATGACCTGTTCCAAGCGGTCACGGCTCCAAGCGGTCACTTGGCGTTGAACGCGATCACGGCGTGGCCCGTAAACTGGGGGGTGCAATTTTCCAACACCGTGAGCAGCGCCTCCAGGATCACAAGCCGCCGTGTGCAGCATGCGAAAATGGCGTAAGGCTGCTATACAAAGCCCTGTGGCTGTGCCGCCCTGAGCTATAACCCGATGCAGAACCAGTACCAGCTCATTAGTTTTTAAATCAGCCACTAAGCCGATCACATCATCCAAAGCAGCTTCTGTCGATTGCGGCGCGCAGTCTTCCACGTTGCCAATGGTCACTGGTCCGGCCTGGGTTATACAGAAAAGAGATAATTTTTCTAAAAACTGGTGAAAATCTCCTAGATCTAGTACTTTTGACAAGTCAAAAATTGCAAGGCTCGCCTCAGGGCTCACTTCGCCCATTCCCACTTTAGCAAGCCCAGCTTCAACTTCAGCCCGTGAGGGTGGTTCATCAAAAACTGCAATGGCCCACGCGTTGGCATGGGCTTCAAAGGCCTTTCGAATTTTCGATGTAGGCTTCAAGGCTCCCCCAATCACGACCATTTGTGCGTCCCCTTTTTGCCAGTCTTTCAGACCTGCCAAAACAGCATCAGCACAATTTTCATTAGCATCTTCGACCAAGACAACCCTTGGACCGGGGAAGAAGCTTACCGCTTTGATAGCATCGTTCAAAGCCGCACCATCCTTGCGCAGCTGACCGCCTTGTAGCCGTGTCAGACGCATCTCTTTTTCACCCAGAGGGCCAATCAAGTCCCTCACCAATTGCTGACGCTTCAGCGCCACACGCATTGCGTTGGCCCCATAAATTAGTACTCCAATCTTATTAGGGTCAGGTTGTGTGAAAACACCCAATGCGTCACGCGCAGAAAGCTTCATGGGCGGTCTGAGGCCAAAAGGAAGTTGGACACTTGCTTGGCTAGGATCACCATCAGGCGGTCATAGGCATCCCTCTTTGAGCGCTGGGTCGCAACCGTTGTACTGGTAGCCGAATAGCTAGTGAAAGATTTTGCAGTCTCACTTAGTAAAACTAAACCATCATTGTCGGCTAGAGAATATTCCAACACCGCCACAACGCTTAACCGGTTAATCTCTTGTGCGGCTGAGACAAAGATAATGTCTTCGCTAATATTTAGCTTATACTGCAGGTGATAGAGCTTGGACGTAGCCTGACCAAGGTGCACTTCCAGGTTGCGCACAAGTTCAAACTCAACCCGGTTCGTCGGGGCTTGAACCAAAATAGTATTGCGCAGTTTATCAAACTTACTGCCTACACCATGCACAGGTGCAAAGCCGCAGCCCACGAGAGCGAGCGCGGCTAGCAAAAATCCTCGGCGGTCAGATAACCACATTTACAATGCGCCCTGGTACAATGATCATTTTCTTAGGTATAGCACCGTCGAGCGCCTTAATCACAGCGTTTTTCGCCAAGACCAAGACTTCTAGCTCTTCCCTGCTCATATCCTTTGAAATGGTGATCTCGTCACGGCGTTTACCATTAATCTGAATCGGTAAAGTGATCTTATCCTCAATCAGCAACGCCTGATCTGCTACGGGCCAAGCCGCATTGGCGATCAGCCCCTCACCACCTTGGCACGCCCAAATATCTTCTGACAAATGCGGAGCCATAGGTGCCATCAACTGCGCCAATGTCACAATCGCTTCATGCTGAGCAGCGTATCCTGCTTTAGACTTTAGCAATACAGTAGTCAGGCCATAGAGCTTTGCAATTGCTGCATTGAAGCCAAAGCTTTCCACGCCCTTAGTCACTTCTTGAATAGTTTTATGTAGGGTGCGCAGAAGGTCTTTATCACCCTCTCCAACATGTTGCTTGTCCATATTTGCGATCTTGTCGCTCAATTGCCAAACGCGGTTTAAATGTTTAAATGCGGCCTCTACGCCGGAGGCAGTCCACTCCACATCCCGTTCGGGAGGGCTATCAGACAGAACAAACCATCGGGCCGTATCGGCGCCATAGCTATTGATAATGCTGACTGGATCTACCACATTATTTTTTGATTTTGACATTTTGGCCGAAGGCACAACAGTTACCTCAGCACCGCCCTCTTTCAAGAAGGCCTTACTGCCTCGGAGCTCTACGGCCTCGGGGTAGTAATAAACTGGACGGTTGTTGACGCCGTCGGATTTGTAGATCGCATGGGTTACCATACCTTGGGTGAACAGAGCATCAAAGGGCTCTATCGCTGTTTTCGGCAAATGCCCACAAATTTGCATTGCCCGCGCAAAGAAGCGAGAATAGAGCAGATGCAGGATCGCATGCTCAACGCCACCAATATATTGGTCAACGTTCATCCAATAGCTGGCCTCTTCCATATCTGTCGGTGTGGCAGCATTGGGCGCGGTGAAGCGTGCATAATACCAAGAGGAATCTACGAATGTGTCCATAGTATCCGTCTCACGGCGGGCATCCTTGCCACATGCCGGGCAGCTGCAGTGACGCCAAGTTGGGTGGCGGTCCAGCGGATTACCTGGAATATCAAAGGTCACA
>MDTF01013047.1_pt1 | contig 12667 bp, 13 predicted proteins | sample 811191 | NCBI WGS metagenome assembly MDTF01 (sample SAMN05326649, study PRJNA326480) | marine metagenome | isolation source: seawater | place: Southern Ocean | collected 2011
AGTGCCAGGTAGTGTGAGCTAGTGTGTTCCTCACATGCCTAAATTAAGCGCCTTTTTTCCCCTACAGACATCTAGACATAGAATAAAAAAGCTGTATTTTAAAAATATGGCTGACAAATCTTTAAATGAAATAAGAAACACTTTCTTAAAATATTTTGAAAAAAATGATCATAAGATTGTTGAGTCTAGTAATTTAGTCCCCAATAACGACCCTACTTTGATGTTTGCAAACTCAGGAATGGTTCAATTTAAAAATGTCTTTACTGGATTGGAAAAGAGAGACTATCAAAGAGCTACCACTTCACAGAAATGTGTTAGAGCAGGTGGAAAACATAATGACCTCGAAAATGTAGGATATACCCCAAGACACCACACTTTCTTTGAGATGTTGGGAAACTTTTCTTTTGGAGATTATTTTAAAGAACAGGCAATCAATTATGCCTGGAATTTAATCACTAAAGACTTTGGCATAGATAAAAATCGTCTCTATGTAACAGTTTATCACGAGGATGAGGAAGCTTTTAATTTATGGAAGAAAATAGCAGGTTTTAGTGATGATCGAATAATTAGAATAGCTACTTCAGACAATTTTTGGTCAATGGGGGAAACAGGACCATGTGGACCTTGTTCTGAAATATTTTATGATCATGGAGAGCACTTAAAAGGTGGACTGCCAGGGACTAAGGACGAAGATGGTGATCGATTCATTGAAATTTGGAATTTAGTATTCATGCAATATGAGCAAGTAGCTAAAGATAAAAGAATAGATCTTCCAAAACCATCCGTGGATACAGGAATGGGTTTAGAGAGAACTGCAGCTTTACTTCAGGGAACACACGATAACTATAAAACAGATCATTTTAAAAAACTGATTAGCTCAGTTGAAGAAATAGTTAAAAAAAAATCAAACCAATCTAACCAATCAAGCTTCAGAGTTATAGCAGACCACTTAAGAGCCAGTGCTTTTTTAATAGCTGAAGGAGTATTACCCTCTAATGAAGGAAGAGGTTATGTGCTTCGAAGAATTATGAGAAGAGGTATGAGACACTCTCACTTACTTGGTTCTAAGAAGCCAGTATTCTATAATTTATTTGAAACTCTAAGAGATGAAATGTCAGGTAATTATCCCGAGTTAGTAAGAGCAGACTCATTAATTAAAGAAATTTTAAGAACAGAAGAAGAAAAATTTTTAGTTCTTCTAGATAGAGGAATAAAAATTTTAGATGATGAAGTTTCAAAGATAGATAAAACTTTACCTGGTGAAGTTGCTTTTAAACTATATGACACATATGGATTTCCATTAGATTTAACTGAAGATATTTTAAAAAATAAATCTTTATCTATAGACACAAAGAAATTTCAATCTTTAATGAAAGAAAGCAAAGAACTAGCTAAAAAAAATTGGAAAGGATCTGGGGATGAAGTAGTTGAGAATATTTGGTTTGGAATTAAAGATAAGTTAGAAGCTACTGAGTTTTTAGGTTATGAAACGAATCAAGCAAAGGGAGTAGTTTTATCACTTTTAAAAAATAATAATGAGATTAACGAATTAAAAGAAAATGATGAAGGAATAATTATTGTTAATCAAACGCCATTTTATGGAGAGTCAGGTGGTCAAGTAGGAGATATAGGTGAAATTACAGGAAATAATTTTAAATTTGAGGTAACAGATGCTCAGAAGAAACTTGGTAATTTAATAATACATTATGGAAAAGTGCTTAGTGGATCTATTAAATTGAAAGAAAGTGTTGATTTAAAAATTAACATTGAAAGAAGAAATGATACCCGTGCATATCATTCAGCAACCCATCTTCTTCACGAGTCATTAAGAAGAGTGCTAGGTACTCACGTAACTCAAAAAGGTTCTTTAGTTGAACCTAATAGATTAAGATTTGACTTTAGTCATATGAAACCAATTTTAAATGAGGAGATTGAAAAAGTAGAAAGTTTTGTTAATTCTATAATTTCAAAAAAAACTGTTGTTAAAACAAGGTTAATGACACCAGATGAAGCGGTTAAAAATGGAGCTTTAGCATTATTTGGAGAAAAGTATGGTGAGGAAGTCAGGGTTCTTTCTATGGGAGATGAAGGAGATAGGTACTTTTCAACAGAACTTTGTGGTGGAACTCATGTTAAAAATACTGGAGATATTGGTAAATTTAAGATTATTAGTCAGTCTTCAATTGCTTCGGGTGTTAGAAGAGTAGAAGCTTTAAGAGATAAACAATTAGAGGATTATTTGCAAAATAAAAAAAAAGTATCTAATATTTTCTTAGAAAAAAATGATGAAATTATCAAAGATTTAGCTCAACAAATAACACAATTAGGTGGAAAACCAACTTTAGAGGAAACAGTTCAAAAAAATTTAATTAAAAATTTAACAAGACAGTTAGAAATAATATCTGTTAATTCAATCTTGCAAGATAAATCTAAAAATATAATTAATGATGAGGAAATTAATGGAGTTAAATTAAGACTTCAAAAAGTTAAAGGGTTGCCTCCAAAAGAATTAAGAAAACTTGTAGATGAAGGTAAAAAAGAATTAAATGAAGGTATTGTGATTGTATTTGCATATAACGATGAAAAAGTGGGCGTAGCTGTTGGTGTAACTGAAAAGTTAATAGATAAATTTGATGCAGTTCAATTTGTTAAAGTTGGTTCAGAAATTATTGGTGGGAAAGGGGGTGGAGGCAGAAAAGACTTTGCTCAAGCTGGCGGCCAAGACCAATCTAGAATTGAAGAAGCTTTTAAAAAGCTTAAAACCTTAATTTAATTTTTTTTTAAGATTTCCATCAATTTCATCTAAAAATTGATTAGTAGTTAAATATCTACTTGAAGGCCCCATAAGGATAGCTAAGTCTTTTGTCATTGCTCCATTTTCTACACACTCAATACAAACTTTCTCAACAGTAAGTGAAAAATTAATTAGTTCTTTATTGTTGTCTAATTTCCCTCTATGAGCTAGCCCTCTGGTCCACGCAAATATTGAAGCAATTGGGTTTGTTGAAGTTTCTTTACCTTGTTGATGCATTCTATAGTGTCTTGTTACTGTACCGTGAGCAGCTTCGGCTTCCATTACCTTTCCATCAGGTGTTAGTAAAGTACTAGTCATTAAACCTAAAGAGCCATAACCTTGTGCCATTGTATCGGACTGCACATCACCATCATAATTTTTGCAAGCCCATATATATTTTCCACTCCACTTCATTGCGCATGCGACCATGTCATCGATAAGTCTATGTTCATAAGTTAAATTATTTTTTACAAATTCTATTTTATATTCTTTGTCAAAAATTTCTTGAAATATATCTTTAAATCTACCATCATATTTTTTCAAAATTGTATTTTTAGTAGACAGGTAAACAGGCCATTTCTTCATCAAGCCATAGCTAAAACAAGATCTTGCAAAATCTTCAATTGATTTATCTAAATTATACATTGAAAGTGCAACTCCAGGTCCAGTAAAATTAAATACCTCATGTTTAATTTCTTCTTTACCATCCTCCGATGTCCATTTAATTTCCATTTTCCCTTTACCAGGCACTTTAAAATCTGTTGCTCTATATTGGTCACCAAAAGCATGTCTTCCAATAACTACAGGATCTGTCCATGAAGGAACAAGTTTGGGAATATTTTTACAAATTATGGGTTCTCTAAAAACAGTTCCACCTATGATATTTCTTATCGTCCCGTTTGGCGATCGCCACATTTTTTTTAAGCTAAATTCTGTCACGCGGTCTTCATCTGGGGTAATTGTTGCACACTTGATTCCTACGCCAATTTTTTTGATAGCATTAGCTGAGTCAATTGTAATCTGATCTTCAGTGTTATCTCGGCTTTTCATTCCTAAATCATAATAATTAATTCCAAGGTCTAGATAGGGGAGAATTAACTTATTTTTTATAAACTCCCAAATGATACGTGTCATTTCATCACCATCTAGCTCTACGATAGGGTTATTTACCTTGATTTTGCTCATTATAATTATTTTATCTTATTAATTGAAATTGAATAGTTTATATACATATTAATCAAAAATTATCAAATAGAAGAATATGCTTAGCAAAATATTTCCAAAGATACATACAGAAGGCTATAAGTTTTTAGTTATCTCAGCATTTATAACTATTATTCTATTAATCTTTAATAGTTTTTTAGGAACAATGGGTTTGTTGTTAACTACTTGGGTGTATTATTTTTTTAGAGACCCTGAAAGAGTTATAATCGAAGATGACAATTATTTAGTAAGTCCAGCTGACGGTGAGGTAATTAAAGTTGAAGATGTAAATGGACCAAAAGAAGTTGGTTTAGAAAATAAAAAATTTAAAAAAATAAGTATATTTATGAATGTTTTTGACTGTCATGTAAATAGAACTCCTTGCTCAGGAATAGTTGAAGATATTTTGTATAAGCCAGGTAAGTTTTTAAATGCTTCATTTGACAAAGCTAGTGAAGATAATGAAAGAAATTACTACAAGATAAAAGATCCACATGGAAACGTCATCATAGTAGTTCAAATTGCAGGTTTGATTGCAAGAAGAATTGTGTGTGAGACAAATAAAGATCAAAAACTTAACCAAGGTGATAGAATTGGGATGATTAGGTTTGGCAGTCGTGCAGATGTTTATTACGAAAACTATGAGCCTCTTGTAAAAATTGGTCAAAAAACAATATCGGGTGAAACTTTGTTGGCAAAAAAATAATTATGGAACAACCAAAAAATAATTTCAAAATAGTAGAAGATAAAAAAAATGCAAGAATGATTCTTCCTAATATGCTCACTTTAATAGGAGTTTGTATTGGACTAACTTCTATTAGATTTGCTTTAGATGAAAAATTTGAATTTGCGGTTATAGCTATAATTTTTGCAGCATTAATTGACGCTTTGGATGGAAGAATAGCTAGATTAATTAAAGCAACCTCAAAGGTTGGAAAAGAACTAGACTCACTGACAGACATGATTAGTTTTGGTGTTGCACCAGCTTTTATCATGTATTTTTGGAAACTAAATACTTTAGGAAAGTTTGGTTGGTTGGTATGTTTGATTTATGTAATTTGTGTAGCATTAAGATTGGCAAGATTTAATATTAGTTCAAACAAAGAGCCTTCTTGGTCTGATAATTTTTTTGAAGGTGTTCCTTCTCCGGCTGGAGGTATTTTAGTTCTAACGCCTTTGATAATAAGCTTAAGTGCTTTTAATAATTTTCAACTAAATTATGATATAATTGTTCCAGTATTTTTTATAGCAACATCTTTATTGCTAATTAGTAAATTTCCAAGTTATTCTTTCAAAAAGATTGTAATTCAAAGAAAGGCATCTATTTTTTTGTTATTTGGAATAGTTTTATTTTTTGGATTACTTTTAATTTATCCTTTTGATGTTATTACAATAAGTGCAATTATCTATCTGGGAATACTTCCAATTAGTTTTTTTCATTATCAAAAATTAAAAAAAAATAATAACGATAAAGACTATAAAGAAGAAGATGATTTAGAAGACGTTTTGTAATGAAAAAAAATGTTATTATATCTCTTGCTGACTCTAATTATTTTGAATTATTAAATGAGTCGGTAGACTCAATTAAGCGTTTTAAAGAAAGTGAAAATACTGCAATTTGTATCTTGGATGCAGGATTAACAAATCAACAAAAAGAACACTTATTAACCAAAGTAGATGAAATAAAACCAGCAGATTGGGATATAGAGGTTCCAGAATTTAAAGTTAGAGGAAAAGAATGGTTAAAAAGTCAGGTCTCAAGAGCATTTCTCCCAAAATATTTTCCTAACTATGAAAAATATTTATGGATAGATGCAGATGCTTGGGTAAACTCATGGGAAGCTATTGAATTATATTATAAAGGTTGTCAAAATAACAAGTTATCTATAGCAACATCTGCTGATAGAGCTTATGGAAGAGTTTTAAGAGCAGAATGGTTCTTTGGAAGTTTTGCAAGAATAAAATCTCAAAATTATAAACATGCAAAATCATCAGGCTTTTCAGAAAAAATTGCAAGACAAGTAGCTCTTAAACCACATTTAAATATTGGCGTATTTGCTTTAGAAGCTAATGCCCCACACTGGAAAGTGTGGCAAAAAAATTTAAAAACAGCACTAAAGTCTGGAAAGATTTGGGGATCAGAACAAATTGCAATGAATATCACAATATATCATGATGAAATGAGTGTGGAAATTTTACCCGCTTATTGTAATTGGACTTTAATAAAAGCATTAAAATTTGATACAAAAAGAAATACCTTGGTTGAACCATATCTTCCAAACCATGAAATAGGCATTGTTCATTTTGCTGGTAAAAATAATGACCAGATAAGAAACAGTAAAGACTTTATTTCAAAAATTAAAACAGTTGACGGTGATATAATTGATAGAAAGTTAAGATTTAACAGCTAATTGAAAAAAAATAGAATTTCACAAAATTGGATTAATAAGCAAAGGAGAGATATCTATGTTAGACAATCTCAAGTGGACGGCTATAGAGCGAGGTCAGCTTATAAGTTAATTGAAATTGATCAAAAATTTAAGATATTAAAAAATGGAATATCGGTGATAGATTTGGGAGCATCACCGGGTAGTTGGTCTCAATATATTGCAAGAACAGTAAAAAGTGGAAGATTAGTCTCGATTGACATAAAAAACATGGAAGAAATTGAGAATACAATTCAAATTAAAGGTGATTTTACAGATGTTGGATCTCAAAAAAAAATTAGAGATCTTTTCAAGTCAAAAGTTAATGTTGTCGTTTCTGATATGGCTGTTAACACAACTGGTATAAAAGATATTGATGCAATTTACACGGGTGAACTGGCAATGGAGGCGATGAACTTTTCTAGAGAAATACTTGTTAAAGAGGGACGTTTTGTCTCTAAAATTTTCCTCGGATCATCATTTAATGAGATAGTTGCCTTGGGTAAAAAAATATTTAAAGAGGTGAAGGTGTTTAAGCCAAAAGCAAGTAGAAAAGAGTCTAAAGAAAGTTTTATAATTTGTGGAAAACTTAGATAGACACTTTAATTTTTAGTTGAATCATATATAAATTATCATGGTTCCTATAAAAGAAGCACTTACATTTGACGACGTCACGTTAGTGCCAAAATACTCAGAAATATTACCTAATGAAGTAGATACGGGAATTATACTGGCAAAAAATCTAAAGCTTAAAATACCACTTTTATCATCTGCAATGGATACGGTTACTGAAAGTAGAATGGCTATAGCTATAGCAGAAGTTGGTGGTATAGGCGTTATTCATAGAAATTTAGATATTAAAAAACAAATCTTAGAAATTAAAAAAGTAAAAAAAAAAAATCTATTAGTTGGTGCGGCGGTTGGAGCAGGACCCAATGAATTAACAAGAGCAAAAGCTATAATTAAGGAAGGTGTTGATTTAATAGTTGTAGATACAGCTCATGGGCACACAAAAAAAGTAGCTGAAATAATTACTTTTATTAAAAAGATAAAAAATAATAAAATTGCTTTATGTGCCGGAAATATAGCTACACCAGAAGCTGCTAAGTTCTTGATTAAATTAGGGGTTGATATAATTAAAATTGGAATTGGGCCCGGCTCAATTTGCACAACAAGGCTAGTTGCTGGTATCGGAGTCCCACAGTTAAGTGCAATCTTATCAGTAAGAAATAGCCTTAAAAATAAAAATATTAAGATTATATCAGATGGTGGAATTAAATATTCAGGTGATCTTGCAAAAGCTTTTGCTGCTGGTGCTGACGCAGTTATGATTGGTTCATTATTTGCAGGAACAGATGAGACGCCAGGAAAGTTGATAAAAAAAAACGGAAAATTATATAAAAGTTTTAGAGGTATGGGGTCAGTAGGTGCAATGAACAAAGGATCAGCAGATAGATATTTTCAAAAAAAACAAAAAGACACATCCAAATATGTGCCAGAAGGAGTTGAAGGGTTTGTGAAATACAAAGGTGATATTGGAAGTATAATTTACAAATTAATTGGAGGTCTTAAATCATCTATGGGCTACCTTGGTTCTAAAAATATTTTAAAATTGAGAATTAAACCAAATTTTGTAAAAATTACTAAAGCAGGATTTTATGAAAGTATGGTTCATAATGTAGATCTCGTAAAAAATGATAGCAAATATTAATGAATAAAATTTCTAAAGTATTAATCTGTATTAGTATAATTGTTACTTTTTCTTCTTTCGCATTAAGCAAAGATAATTTTTTTGATGAAGCTTTAAAAATGTATCAAGATAAAAGATATGAAGACGCACGCTTTACGTTTGAAAGAAATATAGTATACAACCCAAAAGATGCCTTATCTTATTTGTATTTAGCTAAAATTTATAATCATGAAGATGATCAGCGAAAAGAGGAGTATAATTTAGAAACAGCATTATTAATTCAACCAGATAATGAAGATGCTCTGTTAATGTTAATAAAAATAGCTTTGAAGAAATCAAATTACACTAAAGTTAAAGATTTATCGCAAACTTTTATAAAAGTTTGTAAAAATTTATGTGATGAAAATAATGAAATAGAAGAGTCATTAAAAAATATAGAACCAAAAAATGAATCTTGATCAAAATCTTGATAAAATCATAATTATAGATTTTGGCTCTCAATTTACACAATTAATAGCAAGAAGAATTAGAGAATTAGGTGCTTTTTCTGAAATCGTAAGCCATAAAAAAATTAGGGTCAAAGATATAGACAGTACAATAAAGGGAATAATTTTGTCGGGTGGACCACTAAATGTTTATGAAATAAAGAAATATTCATTTGATAAAAAAATTTTAGATTTTGATATACCAGTTTTGGGAATTTGTTTTGGACATCAGATTTTATCAAAAATTAATGGTGGCAGTGTAAAACAGTCAAAACAGCGGGAGTTTGGGTTATCAAATATTTATAAAAAAAATAATAGCCTACTAATAAATAATTTTTTTACCAAACAAAAGTATAAAAAAGTTTGGATGAGTCATGCAGATGAAGTTTCTAAAATTCCTAAAAATTTTAAAGTGATTGCTTCAAGCAACAACTCAAAATTTGCAATTGTTGAAAATAAAAAAAAAAATTTTTATGGAGTGCAATTTCACCCTGAAGTTACACATACAGAAAATGGAAAAAAAATAATTAGTAATTTTATTTTTTTAATTTGTAAGATTAAAAGAAATTGGTCTTCTAAAGACCAAAAAATTAAACTTCTCAGTGATGTAAAAAATCAAGTGGGCTCTGAAAAAGTTATCTGTGCCTTATCGGGAGGTGTTGATAGTAGTGTGGTTGCTCAATTGCTTAACAAAGCTATTGGAAAAAAATTATATTGTATTTTTGTTAACACGGGTCTTTTAAGAAAAAATGAAGAGGTTCAAGTCTTAAAAACTTTTAAAAAAACACTCAAAATGAATTTAATTTATGTAAATGCAGAAAAAGAATTCCTAAAAAAATTAAAAAATGTCTCAGATCCTGAAAAAAAGAGAAAGATTATAGGTAATCTCTTTATAAAAATATTTGAAAGATATGCAAAAAAAATAAAAAATGTAAAATTTTTAGCACAAGGAACACTTTATCCAGATTTAATAGAAAGTAAATCGGTCACCGGAAGTCAAACTTCAAAGATTAAATCTCATCATAATGTAGGTGGGTTACCAAAAAAAATGAAATTAGAACTTGTTGAGCCATTAAAATTTTTATTTAAAGACGAAGTTAGAAAATTAGGTTTAGAATTAAATTTAAGTAAGGATATTATCTCAAGACACCCTTTCCCGGGCCCTGGTTTGGCTATTAGAATGCCAGGTTTAATTACAAATGAGAAGATAAAGATTTTAAAAGAAGCAGATTATTATTTTATTCAGGCTCTAAGAGATCATGGTCTTTATCATAAAATATGGCAAGCTTATGCAGCCTTGTTGCCAGTTAAAACCGTAGGTGTTATGGGTGATAATCGTACTTATGAATATTTATGTTTGTTAAGAGCAATTACTTCTGAAGATGGCATGACGGCTGATTTTTATGAATTTAAAAAGTCTTTTATGGAGACTATCTCCAACAAAATAATTAATAATATTAGAGGTATTAATAGAGTTGTTTATGATATTACATCAAAACCGCCAAGTACTATTGAATTAGAGTAATTAATACATATAAATTAGACTTATGAAATATTTACACACAATGATCAGAATTAACGATGTTAAAAAATCTTTAAGGTTTTTTTGCGAAGGACTAGGTTTGAAAGAAACTAGAAGAATAGAGAGTGAAAAAGGTAGGTTTACTTTAATTTTTCTTGCAGCCCCAAATGACGAAAAAGCAGAAATAGAATTAACATATAATTGGGATGGCGATAGTCTTGGAGACGGTTCAAGAAATTTTGGCCATTTAGCTTACAGAGTAGATAATGTGTATGAAACATGTCAAAGATTAATGGATATGGGATACACGATCAATAGACCTCCAAGAGATGGTCATATGGCATTTGTCAGGTCGCCAGATAAAATTTCAATCGAAATTCTACAAGAAGGAAACTTAGAACCAAAAGAACCATGGGTATCAATGGAGAATACTGGTTCTTGGTAAGTCGATGAATAAAAAAATTTCTAACTTAATAAAGAAAAAAAATAAATCAAAGATAGTAAGTTTGACAGCTTATTCAAAAAATATGGCAACAATCTTGGATGATTTTTGTGACATAATTTTAGTCGGAGATTCCTTAGGATCTGTTTTATACAATTATAAATCAACTAGAGAAGTAAATTTAGATGTAATGATAGAACATTCTAAAAGTGTGAGAATGGGTATAAAAAAAAGTTTAATGGTTGTTGATATGCCACATAACACTTACAGAAACTCCAAGGAAGCTTTAAGAAGTGCAAAAATAATTATTTTAAAAACCAAATGTGATGCCGTCAAATTAGAAGGTGGAAAAGAAATTTATCAAATAGTTAAAACCTTAATAAAAAATAAGATTCCTGTTATGGGACACGTAGGATTACTGCCTCAGTCAGATAAAAGTTTTAAATTTAAAGGTAAAAAAATTTCAGAGAGAATAAAAATTTTAAATGATGCAAAGTCGTTAGAATCTGCTGGTGTTTTTTCAATAGTTTTAGAATGTGTAGAAACATCATTAGCAAAGATTGTGACAAAAAAAATAAATGTTCCTACTATTGGAATAGGTTCTTCAAACAACTGCGATGGACAAATTTTAGTTATGGATGATTTAATAGGACTTAATCCAATAAATGTTAGATTTGTTAAAAAATATACAAATATAAGAAAAGAAATAAAAAAAGCAGTATCTAATTATTCAAAAGATGTGAAAAGTAAAAAGTTTCCATTAAGAAAACACTCTTATTAATTAAAAATACTTAATAAATTCTTCGTTTATTTTTAGTATTTCAAGATCAACTAATCCACCAATAATTAACTGAAGAGCAACAATTAATATAAATCCTAAGCCAATGTAAGCTATCCATAAGTGCTTTTGTATATAATTTGCTAAATAAGTGGCCAATGCACCAGTAAGCACTACTGATAAAATAAGTCCAAATATCATAAACCCGAAGTAACCTTTAGCAGCACCAACTACTCCAATTACATTGTCAAAGCTAATTGTAATATCTGCAAATAAAACTTTATAAATACTCTGTATATAAGATGGCTCCTTAGATTTTTTTGTTGGAGACTTGATTTTATTTTTCATCTCAACTAAATCTTTTCTTAAATCATTAACTATCCAAATTAAAAGTAAACCTCCTAAAATTTTTATAAAATAAAATTCAAATAAATAGGTAGCAAAAACTGCAAAAATAATTTTAAAAACTAGCGCACCAGCAACGCCCCATAAAATTATTTGTTTTCTATTTTTTGGAACAAAATTAGCTGCTATCAAACCTATTATAATAGCGTTATCAGCAGCTAGGATAATATCTATAAAGATAATTTGGAGTAAAATTATGGATTCTTCTATCAAGATATTTTTATAATATAAAAAAAATAATATAATTCAATCTAAAGTATAATATTTTTAATATTTAGATTTTTTTGTTCCGGCTATTATCTGTTTTAACTCACCATACTCTTCACAATTACAATCTTTTAAAACTTCTAACCTTTCATTTGCTTTATTCATTCTGTTAGTGACAACATAGAGTTCACCTAGATATTCATTAATTCCATTGTGGTTTGGTTCTATTGAAAGTCCTTGTAAATAAAACTTTTCGCCTCCAGCATAATCTCCTAATTTTCTAGTTGTAAACCCAAGGTAATTAAGGGTATCAGCTTTATTTGGTCTTTTCTCGTTAGATTGAATTAAAAGATTTAAAGCTTTTTCGTATCTCTTATTAGCTTTTTTAGTTTTACCTTTTTTTTCATATTTTTTTGCAGACTTGATAAGAATGACCGCTTTATCATAATTAGATTTTACTTTACCAGAACTGTCACTGCTTGAGCCAGCAGAATGTGAGTTAACTGAAAGTAAGATTAGTAAAAAAAAAGCTAAAATATTTTTTTTAATCATTAAATAAATTTCTCCATTAAGTTTAAAGGTTTTAATACAAGTCCATTTTCTAGCAGATTGTCTCTAATCAATTTAGCTGTAGCTAATGAACTCTTATTATCTCCATGTATGCATACAGAGTCAATTTCACAAGGTATCTGTTTTCCACTGTGACAATTAAGTG
>MDTF01009805.1_pt1 | contig 12666 bp, 12 predicted proteins | sample 811191 | NCBI WGS metagenome assembly MDTF01 (sample SAMN05326649, study PRJNA326480) | marine metagenome | isolation source: seawater | place: Southern Ocean | collected 2011
ATGCCTAGAAATTTGCCAACTTTACCGTTGGCACATGGATAATATAGAATATCACCCGGTTTTAAAGGTGTGTAGCCTTCTATGTATTTTAAGGAAAAATCGTGTGTAATTTCGCCGGACTTGTTATCTTCTTTGAAAAAACAATCAAATTTCAATTTGTTTGATTCTGTATACTCTGTTTCTTTTTCTTTCAAAATTTGAGATGCTATTTCGATAGATTTATTGCTATGTAGACATTTAAAATTAGATGCTTGTCCTGAATAGCACGCGTCGAGCTGATCCATTTTTTTAAATTGCGACACTATAAATACTGTCAAAAATTAATTAAAATGTCTATATTTACAAGAGAAGAAAACATGGAAACAAATGTGGAAGGGTTAGTTGTTCAAGATTATGTTCCACAACACCCTCTTATGAGGATGTTGAAACACACCAATAAGCCAAAAAGTGACCATTTGGATTTGTATCAAGAAGTAGAGCCTTTTGAAGGACGTGTGAAGATGTCGGAATTTGACAGGCAATGTGAAACGAAGATGCCAGATTTCGAATCCTCGGAAGGCTTGGGAACTTTTTTTGCATCCAAAGTTGGTCTTCTCAAACCACCAAGGCTTGTTGAAAAGGACGAGACCACGGCGTTTAAAAAAGCTCTTGTAGAATTCTTCGAATCGAAACAGACGAATTTGCATGTTCACCCGGATAGAACTTTCCGTTGTGATGCTTTCGGAAAAAATTGTGAAGAGGGCCTCACATATACATACACTAATGCTGATTATAGTGCGAGACATGACGCTGAACCATATCAAGACGGAATGGGGTTTGCTCACGTTCGTCCTGAACACGACTTTGCTTTATTTGTCACGAATGAAACATACATGGGTACAGGTTCTAACGATTACAATGCTACAGTATGTCAAACCATAGAAAAAGGAAATATGCGTGAGCGAAGATTAGAGACTACGATGCTAGACGGTAGAAAATTAGAATACCATGAGAATTTATCTTTACCAGGTACTGCCATTTACATTGCTGAAGGAAATGATGTCGTACCATTGCGAACACTTGTAATTGGATTCCGCGGTTCAAGATTTGATTTTATAGATGGGAGTGCACTTTGGGATTGGCTGCTTTCAGACGCAGCCATTGGATTAGGAATTCCTTTTCAAGAAACACCAAGGTTCAAATACAGCGAGCAACATATATTGAGAGTACTACTAGATTCTGATAGATTTGACCAAGTGATTTTTACAGGCCATAGTCTTGGCGGTACACTTGCTAACACAATGTACCACCAATTGCGTACAATTCTTCCAGAATGTTCTGGCTCGATCATATTTAACGCTGGAGTTGGATTGGAAGTCGACGGTGGGGGCAATATTTACAACACGGCGTCCTATCGAATGGTGAACGACCCTGTATCTGGAAGGGTTATTAAAATGCGGAAGGACTCGTTGACGGGTCGTTTGGACGGAATAGTCACACGAAATAGCGTTAGTTTTGATGGTGCCAAAAATGGTTGGGTCTCGCATGTTATGGGAAACTTTTTACCCAGTAATGTCATAAACAGAAACGACGGTTCAATAGTGTCGGGCAACGACACTGTCCGTGAACGTGTGAAATTGCTTTCGATCATGCGTTCATTGTGGATGCACACTGACAAAGATTTCTTGTCAACTACCAATGACATTGGGGAAGAATGGTCTGATTCAATGTTGCGTGACTCTTTGGCCGATTATTGCGAACAAAAAATTATTCCAGATCCAGAGAAAATTTATATCGATAGGTTTCAATCTGATGACCAATTAAAAGCTGAAATTTGCGTATTGGCTCATGCGGGAACAGGTAACGAAAAAGCGTGTTACAAAAGATTTGAAACGTCGCGAAGTGGCCAACACGACGTCCGCCGTAGTAGATTTTTTCAAAAAGGAAAGGTAACACAAAAACTTATCTCAAAAAGTAAACAAGATGAATTGGATAAAAAAAATGGTGACAGTTTATTATATAAAATTAAACGGAGCAAGGGGGAGATTGATTACATTGAATATTTTGAAGATAGCGCGCGCGAAAAATTTGATGATGAAGCGTGGAAAAGTATAAGCACGTTAAGGTTTTCAACACACGCTAAAGCCCTAAATTGGGCGAGTGGTGCTGGTATAATTATAAGCGATATTGATGATATTTTGGGTATAGAATATGTTGCTGAAAATCCAAATCCACAAGATAGTGCTGCTTCTGAAGAATTTCTGAAACAAAATCAAAAACTGAAAACCACAGGAAAATCAAAGTGGAAAAGAGCTGTGACGTTCGCAAAGTTGAAACTTAAAGAAAATAACACAGAGGATGACATAAATTTGTTAGAAACAATGGTCAAGGCAAAAGAAATCAATCAAATGAAAAAATCTAAAACGAAACTTGCGAAAGCGCGCGAAAAATTCGCAAATTTTAATAAGAAACGATTCTTCACAATTGAAAAAAAGCGAGTAGAACACTTTTTTAGATTATACACAAAATATGGTGGTCCTTTATCAAGATCTGGGTACAAAACATTCGCTGCAGCCAAACGTTTTGGAGCGAGACATACCGCTGATGCTTTTAATAGGTTATCAAATATTTCATCACAACATTATGGAATTATAAATGATATTATGTCTGCTGTATCGTGGTCTGTCGAGAAACTCGTGGATACGGTGGCATACATCGCAGAAAGCGTATCAGCAAAGTTCAACAAATTTATGACAACATTTAGCCAGGATAAGGATTGGATCCAATTGAAAGAGAATTTCCTTACATTGGTACCAATTATTGCCAAGATGACTACATGTTTATTTAATTTGGCAAAAAAATTCATAGCGAAACCAGTTACACATGTTTTAAAGAGTGGTCTCAAGTGGACGGAAGATATAATCGCTGGGAATGCTCCGCTTAGAATGATAGCTTTTGTAACATGTCCTACGTTAGGATTAGTGTATGATCCAATTACTGGAAAAAGAAGAGATGTGATGAAAAATGTCCAAAATTTGACAAAATATGCTATGAATGCGATTAGCCCGCCATATACAGGCGATGACTTGAAAAAATGTGGTGACTACGAAATCAATGAACAAATATTTGATCATGTTTTATATTCACCTGGTGAAAAAAACGTTGGGAATACTTTCCCTCTGTTGCTTGATTGGAAGCCTCTATACAAAATCGGGGATACTGTTCAAAAAGCACCAGAATATAAAAAATTGATTCATTTTCCCGCAAAAAATTTTAAAGTTATTGCATTGTCAGAATCTGGAAGAACGGTCACTGTCAAGCCTACTAACGAAAAAACATATGAGGACGTCTCGACTGGAGAAATAATTAGAGAAAAAAAATTCCCTGTCAAATATTTCAAAAAAAAATAAACATTATATCTTAATTTTAGAAATAAATTTTTCTATTACTCTGGGAGTCATTGATTCCCATTCAAAGTATCCCATGTAGTAATCGAAATTATTTTTAAATCTCCCAAGTCCATATTTGTGCGCATATTCGCTTTTAAGAGATTTTTTTTCTGACGACATTTTGTATAATTGCATGGCGCACATTAAATCGTGTTCTTGCTGCTGCTTTTTTTTCAATAGAACTTGGTTTTCATTTTCAGTAAATTTTTTGCTTTTAGGATATTTTTTTATCCACGCTTTGTTATAATCGACGCGACTGTCAGTGAGATCGATTTGTTGGCGGAAGCGTTCCACCATGTTTCGCGTTTCGTCTTCGTATCGTTGCATCAATGGTTCCCATATTTGTGAGATAAATTCTGGCGCTCCACGGACCGTCTTTCCCAAATTTCGCATAAAAACGCACATATCTACGGACTTGTTGTGACCATACATTCTTCGCGTAGTATCGTACAAAAATCTCGGAACAGATATGACAGAAGTATCGTGACAAATGCAAGACCAATCGAAATCAATGAACTGAATTTTCTGACGAGACTCGTCGTAATACACATTCCCAGTGTGACAGTCGCGGTGTGTAAACTTTGCATCACGCTGGATAATAATAAACGCTCGACAAACTTTGAGCAACATTTTCCGTAATCGAATCGATTTATTCCGTGCCCCCATTGTCATTGTTTGAACAAACGTCGAAATCGAAGGTATTTGCAATTGTTCAGAACAAATCACTAAGTGATTTTCGGGTGTCATCCCCACAAATTCCAGTGATGGAACACATCCAGGACTTGACAATTTTAACAAACGGTGGATGACGGCTTCAATCACATATTTTAATTTGATGGCGTCGTTATCGGTGGTTTTTAAGAAGACTGTTCGACCGCGATGTTTGGCGTTAAGATAGATTGTACTGTTCGTACGTTTTTTAATAGTTGCTTGTGAAATATCAATTTGACGATATACGGAGGTTTCTTTTGTATCAATAATAATATCGTGTGTTAATGTTGCCAAGAGAGAATGTGCCATTGCGTACAACGAAACAGTGTGATTTGTATGAAAGTTGGAGATAAAATCACGTCGACCGTTGAACGTCGCGTACATGCCTGTGGGATTTTGGACCGAATATATCCACTTGTTATTATTGAATACAGGTTGGCCATTTTCAAATTTGACGATGTTGTTCTGTATGTTGTGCGTTTTATGCCCTATGGGTTCGGGAACCTTTATATTTTTCAAAAAGGCCGAGATATCGAAGCCGAATGGAGGCGGTAATGGCGGTGGCGGCGGTGGTGGCGGTTCAAAGCGCTTTCGTTTTTTGGACATATTTTTTTTGTAAGGTAGAGTAATTTATAGTCTTGAATTTAGAATAGGATACACTTATTCTAAATTGAAATTATCTATTCAAATTATATTAAACATGTCAGATGAAATGATGAAATCTGAAAAGGTGTCTGACTTTCGTAAGCGTAAGGGCAAATTGTACAAAAATAAATACGGCAGAATAACATCAAACACATTTAGACACTGTTCACAGCAACAACGAGGCACAGGGCGAATTTGTTCGGTCGGTCCACGCCAAGTGACAAAAAAAATTACTCCACAGCAAATTTTGGATTTTTTGAAAGATTGTTCTGGAGATTTTCAGATTTCAGAGGTTTACCCGACGCGTTTTTGTGGAAACGAACGTTGTGGAGCACCTTCGTCATTCTTTCTAGATTTCGAACGACGTGGACACTCTACATGCTCCAAATGCGGTACGGTACAAAATTTGAAACAAAGCAAAATGGGCACCCTTCATTTGGGAGATGATGAAAAAGCGAATAAATCAATGTGGAACGTAACACCAGGAATGAGTGCACGCGATTGCTCGCTAATGAAAAAAGGAAAACGTCTTCAAATCGGAACACAGCGCATTAAATCACACCAGCGTCATTATTGGACGTGTCGTAAAAAAGTTGAGTTGATCGCCGACAAATTTAATTTTATGGCAGTAGAATTAATTATTAAAAATGCACAACACAAATGCAAAAAATTTTACTACAGCGTCCACAACGAAACTTCTCTTTGTGATGACAATCAGTATAAAATGCCCCACGGTAAGACACAGTTTGCTGCGGCGTGTTTGTATGCCGCTGTACTTGAATTTGAAACATCACGAGGCTTAAAAACACCGGCAACATTGCCTGTTATTATTGAATCGGCCCAATGGGAGGTAGACAGAAAAAGTGACAGAAAGACACGTGATGTTACTGCAGAAGTTATAATCAAATATTTAGGACTATTGAAAAAAAGAAATCTTTTTCAAGCTACGATACCCGAAATTACAGCAAAAACATTGCGTTTCAAATCAAAGGACGCAGAATTGGAACATGCACGCCTTGCCATTTTTAACAAATGCGTTCCAACGACAGTTACTCTTTCGTCAAAAGAATCTTGGGGGATTAAAGTGGGGGATACAAACCAAGGTGTCCTGTATATTGAAAGTGTGCGTGGTGATTCCGCTGCTTTCGAGGCTGGTTTAAAAAAAGGAGACTATTTATTTCAATTTGAGAAGAAAACAGTAAAGATAAATTCTACCCCGCGGGATTTTGAAAATATGGTTATTGAGGCAAAAAAATCAGAAAAAGAGTTTATTAAAGTCGGTATCATGCGTGAGAAAAAATAGGTATTTAAATTGATGTATTTTTAAGGAATGCTTATTTTATTATTATGTTTATTTGTGAGTATATTTGCATATCGAGAAGAATCCTTTGATGTTGAATTTATTCCCTCGTTGTTGAGAATTTCAGATACATGTACACTGTACGCCACACCATCCAATGGTACACATATAAGATTCCACGACACCCAGAAACATTACAATACAAGTGAATATTCACCAATCGTTGCGATCAATCAAGATTGTTCATTGGTTGTTTTTGGATTTCCAGACGCAGAAAGAAATATATCCGAGGCAGACGGTACAGGAATTGTTAAATTATGGCGACCCATGGAAAGCAATATTGCCGAAAGAGTTGCCCCAATGAGAGATGAAATATCTTGGAAAGATCCCACATATGCACATCAAGAAGATACCTACACAAAAGTATATCGGTTTGGATTCTCAGTAGATGTGCAAAATTCGACTTGGGTTGCTGGCGCTCCTGGAAAACTCGATACAACAGATGTACCGCCAGATTTCCTAGGTATACCGTCTACCATTGGATATGCATTTGTGTATATAGGGAATGAGCTCCACTCATGTCGGTCATTGTACGAAACAGGCTGCGTTCCATATGGTACAGATTGCAAATTGGGTTACAAAAGTTGGAAAGAATACTATGGATTTTTAAAACATGGCACCAATTCAAATTTGGTTGACACCGAGATCAACGACTTTCAAAAAAAATGCATACCTCCTCAATTACCATATTACAAAGGTGGATATTATGGTGGTGGACCATTGGACCCAGTCCTTGTACCATACTTTAAATGGCAACAATTTGGCTACGACGTGGCCATAACGGGACCAGTCGAAGAATTAGGAACGTCACTATTTGTCTCAGCTCCAGGAGATACAAACCGATTTATGGAAAAATCGATTCATTCAAAGGGTCGTAATTACGGCAGAGTTTATGCTTGGGAAACGTCTGGCGATTCACCAAAAGAAAAACCTATTAAAGATGGTAATGAGAGTAACGTTACTGTACATTGGTTGGAGCCATCCCTTCAATCTCCTCTCGGTCCGCCAAATTTGAGAACTGCGACGTACAGAGCTTATGGACGGTCAATCGCAGCGTCAAAATCATTACTAGCGGTTTCGACATATCCACTGTATGAAAATACACACGAACCTTTTGTGATTATATACGACTGTATATCCGCCAAATGTGAAGAATCGTTCAGTAGAGGTATCGCTGTTAATGATATTCCTAAAAACGCATTGTATTATCTAAAACCTAGTATGCTCGCCTGGTCTGATTACACAACACCCATACGTTCGGATTATGTGGTCGCGCCCGATTATCAAAACGAATTGATTGGAAATGATATTGGTGTAGCTGGTTCAAATGTCATCATCCCAAATCGTCGACATATAGAACTAAGAGAAGAATCTCCAACTGCATTTAGATATGGTAAAGATTCTCGATTACGAGAACCACATTCGTATACACAAACAGAAGCAAAACATCAAAATGTTCAATATGGTTCAAATACTCAACACTGGATATTGGGGAATCATAAAAAATTGACACATTTTTGGCCCTGTGAACTCGGACATATAGGCGGAAAACCAGAAGAAGGTTCTACTGAAAATTGCAGTCCGTGTAGTATTGCACGAGTTTCTGACGATGGATGGTTGACCACGTGTGATTTATGTCCAGTAAATAAAACAACCTATGAACCAGGCCAATCTGAATGCAAAGATATTATACCTATTGTGTACATAGGGTTTACAAGAGAAGACGGGGAATATACTATTGGAATTATTGTTGGCGTAGGTCTAGCAATGTGGCTAATATTTATTGCTTGGGAATTTGCATGTAGTACAGCTAGAAAACCTAGAAAATTTTAAATAATCTATTCTAAAATCATTTTAATGCAATGTTTGTTGCAATGAACAATAATACTATAAACTATAATTTGTAAGATTATAATGGCATCATTCCACAAACATGTAGCCAAACGTGCCTACACAGACGCAACTCCCGCTCGAAATGCTCCACACACAAAAGTGGTTCTTATTACAGCACCGGCTGGTTCTGGAAAGTCGACGTTGATACGCCGTGTATTTTTCAACGGTGATGCGACATGGCCTCTTTATAAGCATATATATACAAATCCAAAGTCGGACAAGCAAACATTCACGCTTTATCACCAAAACAACAACAAAATTATTATGGGCGCGTATAAATTCCCAGATGCGAGCGAATGGGGTAAAAAGAACAGAGGAAAAACCCCTACGAATGGCGGCACGGACAAACTACAGCCCCAAAGTACGTTGGCCACACGTGACTTGATTATGAACACATCTGCCCACGTTATTGTGCTCGAAAGTTCGACCGGAAAAATTTTGAATAAAATACCATCGCTATTTGTACCGATTATGACGTCCTCGCGACACGAACTCGTTGTGATTGAGTTAACTGGCCCGACGCGCGAAGAACTTTTAACGCGAATCGAGACACGTGATGGTCTGAATAGGGATAATGCAATGACATTGCTAGAAAAAACTATCGGCGCAATTGACAAATGCAAGCAAAAACTCGCTGCGAGTCACCAACCTTTTCACTGGTATACAATGACATTACAACAAGCAGAATCGTATTTGCAAACCTGTGGAGTACAGAAAAATTAACGTCCGTATTTACAGGTTATATAATTTGAATATTTTTGTTAGAATTTTGTTAAATTTATTTTGTGAAAAGCTTTTCGGCATCGTGAATGATTTGACGCATTCCTTTTTCAGCTATTTTGGTAACAGACTCGAGTAAAATATAATCTTCCTTGGTAAGCTTGTGGAAGAGCTTTGCGCCACGCCGGCCACACCATTCTTTCCATTCTGCTATCTTTTGGGCATATTTGGAATCGTTGATGCCTGGTGGCATTGTCTGGACAAAAAGATTGTCTATAACGTTCTTTCCGTTTACTTTAAGTTTCTTGTAATGCCCACCCGCGTTACATTTTGAACAGACGCGCATGAGATTGAACTTGTCGTTGACACCGACCACGCCTAGTTTTTTAAGGTCGCCTTTTGTCTCGACCGCGTGGTCGCCCTTACCGATTCCTTCATCAGAGCCACATTGGACACAGTTGTTGCCAAAAATAGCAACTTTTTTGGCTTCGTCTTCGTTTGTGTATGTTGGATTTTGAATTTTTTCGGTCGTAATTGCTCGGATGGCCGCGGTTCTCAGGGTCGATTTACGGTACAAAAAACGAGCGGCGTTTTTTTTGAACACTGCCATACCGCGACCGGTATTGTCTTGTTGGGATTCACGCTTGCGTTTGACACCGTTCTTATGCCCATTTTTTTGCTTTTTTAAATCGATTGAAATGCCAGATACGCTCTGAAAAAGCTTTTCGCCCGTTGATATCTCGGCGATGGCGGTAGGTGACAGTACGTCGGAGACCACGTTCGATGCGAAATTGCTTTGTGATTCGTTTGGTGGGGTTTTCATATGCCCACGAGGTTCACTGACAGGACTAGACATGTTTGGTATTTGAGTGGATGCCAGTTGACAAATTTGTTCAGAGCGTCCTACAAGTATTCGGTTTAGAATAGAAGTACTCTTCCAAGTGGTCATTGGCCAATGTCAAGTATAAATATTTGATAGGTTCTCGTTCTATGATTACGCAAATGCTCTACACGGCGTGGTGGTTCGGTCGAGATCATTTACCACTGCCAATTATGGAATCGTGTCCATATGACCCATATCGACCAACTCATCAAAATCACCCAGTTTCTATTTGGGTTCGTGCATCTCAAATACATTATGAATGGACTTTGAACATTGCGTTTGCACTATGTGACGAGTATTATTCGCGTTACGGTAAGATTCATAAGTGTGTATCGCATTTAGAGCGTCTGCAACGTATGGGAGCACCCAAATTAATTTCGGAAGAAACGTACGCTCCACCACTTACAAAACGTGCTACTGCAGGATTACCGAGTGATATTGCATACTTTGATTGTGCAATTAACGACGAAGTTTTCCCACAATGTGCGGTTTACACGGATGGCAAATTGAATGCCATAGAAACATACCGTAATTATTATAAAACAAAAACATGGGAAATGAAGTGGAAAGAAATACCGAAGTGGTATTAGCGGCGGTGTTCTCTTTCTATTATTTGCTTCATTATCAACGATTTCTTACGTAGCAATGTCCTAATATATTGTATAAGTTGTTGTTCGTGTTTTCTAAGCAACAACAAATTATGATGTTTTAATAAATAAATTTTATTTTCATCCAAAGTTGTAACTTCTTGTAATTCTGATTTTAATTTATTGATGATCAGTCGAAGATGTTTTATTTTTTGACGAGTTTTTTGTAACGCGTTTTTGAAAACAGAGTTATGAACAGCGTGTTTATACAACGACGGACTTTTTTGTAGTTGGCGAAACATTATTATTTATGCACTTCCTTTTATAATAGAGTTTTGTTCCATTTTGGTTTTTCCAAAGGTGTCATTTTACCCACACACCCAAGGGTCCACTGTCGTTGATAACGATGTTGATGTTTTTCGATTGTCAAATGCCAATGATATTCCTCAAAGTAATTATTGGAGTTGCATTCTTCGAAACGCGAGACGAATAACGGTTTCCAGATGACATTTGTCCGAGTTAACATCAAAAAATATTTGTTAACAGGACATAAGTCGGTAATAGAAGTAAAACTTAATATTTGTAATAAAATTTCATCGGGTGCATTATTCATTTTGAACACTTAATGTTCAATTTATACTAATATCCACATAACTATACATAATATTAACATCATGAAACAACATGACAAAATGAGCCAGTACATCCTGTATGTATTTTTTCTCTTTTTTGTAACAATTTTAAATTCGTCTGTGCAGATTGTACAAACTATATTGCCCGATATTTCCAAAAATTTAACAAGGCATTCGTTATGTACAGATGTTCCACACGAACAAGGCGATTTCTCTAAACACGGTTCAAAACAAATATAACATTCGGATTTAATGAATGTATCATTCATTCATTATTTTATAAAACATAGATTAAATACTGCTTAATTATTAGAAATGTATCGGTTGTTTTACATCACCCTTTTGTTGTGCTTTTTGTGCTTTTTGTGTTGAATTTTCTTCGACGAGAACGAGACTTGCAGTGATTGATAACAACGGTACGCCAAACAAAATATAGATCCCCCCAAGTATATTCGAAACGTTTGTATTTGAAATTAGTTGTGAACCTGTAGTCGTCATTCCACCCACTGCAAAATTTAACGATTTTGAAAAAGACCATTTTTCAACAATAATTCCGATGAACACGCCAAATATTCCCCATATAACAGTGACAATAATGCTAAATGTAAGTGGTGTGCATCCCAACCAATTTGTGAACGTTTGAATTTTTTTGTGCCCGCTAGACAATATTGAGTCGTTACCCATGACCGTTTGTATTATGGTTAGCCACCACTTAAAAACGACAAAATATCCTAGTAACATCCAGATTGTGGTCACAAATAATGATGTGTTGTCTTCATTTAAATTACCGTCCCCCATTCCGATGTTGAATGCTGTGTCGAATGAATAGCGGAACGCTTCTGCCACAGTGTAGTCGTTATAGAAAACATAAAAGAGTATGATGCCTAATAATAAGACGGGAACACTTTTCATTTTACAATACACACTGTCTATATATAGTTTAAAACTATTTTACACATATGACAATTTGTATTTAAATTTATATTTTTTAGTACAAAAAAAAAAATGTATTCCGCAGGCGATATTATTACTTTTGAAATTGCAGACAAACAATTCCACGGAGAAATCTTAGGTATTGATGACCAAAACAAAATTGAAGTGTCGCGTTTAAAAGAAACGGAAAAACAAGAAGGTCGTATTTGGGAATTCGTGGCCGATGACGCGTGGTCTGCAATTGAACCTAAGTTTGTGAAAAAACATATTCGCGTTGGCAATGATGCTTCTCGAAAAGAAGTTGTCAAGGCATGGAAAGAAGTAGGATTTATCCCTGGTGGTGACGGGATTACTTTTTGTCGCATTGAGGACGAGGATGAAACGACTCTCCCCCTGTATGACGGAGACGAATCCTCTGACGACGAATCTTCAGACGAAGCATCAGCGAATCCCGCAATGCACGGTTATGCAGACGACGGTTTCGTTGTTCCTGACGACGAAGGTTCTGACTTTGAATTTGCCAATCCAGACGAACTCGACGAAGAAGGAGCTAAATTTGTACGTGAAACACACCAGGCGGTCCACGACTTTGATAAATGGAACCCTGAAGACAAACAAGGCAAGGCAATCAAGAAATTCGTGGAAACAATGGACCACAAAGCGACCATTCAAACGGACAACGCACGTTGTGAGAAGGGAAAGGAAACAATTCGTACAAGTAAACCACCGGTTAATAAACGTAAACGTGATAATTAAGTATTTTTCAAAACCTGACCTCTGGGTGTTTGTAACAATATTTCGAGTGTAGGACATCTCTTTAGTCTTTTTTTGGCGGGTTTCGTACAAATTATTTTACGTTTTGGCATTTAGAATA
>MDTF01016233.1_pt1 | contig 12666 bp, 13 predicted proteins | sample 811191 | NCBI WGS metagenome assembly MDTF01 (sample SAMN05326649, study PRJNA326480) | marine metagenome | isolation source: seawater | place: Southern Ocean | collected 2011
TACTGGCTTAACTTCTTCTTTTTGAATTGGTACTGGCTTAACTTCTTCTTTTTGAATTGGTACTGGCTTAACTTCTTCTTTAACAAGTTCAGGTTTTTTAACTAATTCTTCTGGTTTAACTTTTACTACAGGAGATTCTATATTTTTCGTCTGAACAACTTTTGCTTCTTCTAGTTGATTATTATCTTTTGGTTCAGGCAATATAACGTTTGTTGTAGCTATAATAGCTCCCATAAATAAAATAACTAAAAATTCCATAAAATAAGCTTATTTTATTCTGCACAAATTTCCATAAAATTATTTATGTAATTAAACTAAAATAACTAATACTTTAGTATGACTTGCGCGATTCCTTTTAAGTTTATAGTATTTTTTACCTGTAAATGTTTATTAACAAAGATAAAAATATATTAAAATATCTTCAAAATCGTAACCAAAATAATAGATTGGATTAAAAAAGCAGTCACGACTACGCCGACTGCTCGCAAAGTGCTTTTATAATCTAAGGCTTGTCTTACGGCAATAACCATGGCAACTAGCATCCATATCGATGCCACAATAAATATTAAACTTGTCAAACTTGGTATGATGCCAAGAACTCGTATAAGTCCTGGAGCACTAGAAAAACCAATTGTTCTTAATAATTGTCCGTGATCTGCTTCTGTTGAAGACTCTGGAAAAATTTTTACACCAATAAAATAGACTAGGTAAGCCCAAATAAACCAGCTTATTAATGACAACAAAGGAGCTATTAAAAAATTAGATGTACCAAGTGACAAAGCTCCCACTCCTGCTGCTAGACTTGATAACACTACAACTCCTGCTGCCTGAAATGTTGCTGACTTATCAGCCTCTACTTCTTCATAAAAATTGACATCTAATTTACAGGCTCTTATAATTCTATTTAAAAACTGATAATTCATTTTTTATATTTTTGATTATTAAGATTTTCTATTAAGCTTTTATGAAACTCAATCATACTAGTTTTATTCATAGGTTAAACAGGTTTAAAATTTGGGTCTACATTCTCTAAAATTAATTTTCTTATTTCATCAACTGTTAAAAACTGCCTATTATCAAGTGAATTATAGCTAAATCTTTCTTTTATTTTTTTTACTTTAAATTTTTTTTGAAAATGATTAGAAAATTTTTTAATTTTATCGCCAGGAAGAATTAAATAATATTTTCCTATATCAATAGTTGAGTAACTATCACTAGTAGTGATCATTTCTTCATGGATTTTTTCACCTGATCTTATTCCTGTATATTTAATTTTACATGAAGGGCCTATGGCTTTTGCTAGATCCATTAAATTATACGATGGTATTTTAGGTATAATAATTTCACCACCTATAGTATTTTCCAGTGCAAACAGAGTCATGTTTATTGAGTCTTTTAATGTTATGTTAAATCTTGTCATTAAATTATTAGTTATATGTAACTGTCCTTTTTTAGAGCCCTCTATAAATTTAGGTATAATTGAGCCTCTTGAACCCATTACGTTTCCATATCTCACTACTACATAATTGCCTTTTCCTGCGTAAGAGTTAGCTGCAACAAAAAGTTTATCGCTACATAATTTAGTCGCACCATAAAGATTAATTGGAGCAGAGGCTTTGTCCGAAGAAAGAGCTACTACTTTCTCAACTCCTTTTTCTATGGCTGCCTCAATAATATTTTGAGCACCAATAATATTGGTTTTAATAAATTCAATTGGGTTGTACTCGGCTGCTGGAACTTGTTTTAGAGCAGCGGCATGAATTACAATGTTAATATTATCAAATGCTCTGAGTAGTCTTTGATGGTCTCTGATATCACCTAAAAAATATCTTATACAAGGGTATTTTTCTTCATTAAATTTATTTCGCATCAAATCTTGCTTTAATTCATCTCTGCTAAAAATTACTAACTTTTTTATTTTTGGATATTTTTTTAAAATTTTTTCAACAAAAGCATTGCCGAAGGATCCAGTTCCTCCTGTTATTAATATTGATTTATTATTTAAACTCACTATAATTTTTTTTCTTTTTCAATTTTCTTAATCGAAAGAAATTTTATATTTTCTTAAAATTTCAATTCCTTTTGTAAAAGAACTAAAGTCTACAATATCATCTGTTTCGATACTAATTCCAAATTTTTCTTCTAATCCGGTCATCAAGGTCATGTGCCCGATTGAGTCCCATTCGGGAATTTCATTATATTTAATATTTTCGCTAAATTTTGTTTTATCGATTTCTAGCGAATCTGAAAAAACCGCAATATACTTTTCTTTATTGTTCATTAAGTCAAATTTTCAATTATTTTTTTTGATATTTGCTCAGGTAATAATTCGTGAATTTTTTGTAAGTGCTTGTAACTACCACCCTTACTGTATTGATCGTTAATACCAAGTCGTAATAGTTTTGGCGAGTCTTTTATTTTTGTTAATTCTTCAGCGATTGCGCTTCCTAATCCTCCTATTATATTATGCTCTTCAACAGATATTAATAATTTTGATAATTTAGCTGCATCTTTAATTGCATCTACATCTATTGGCTTAATTGTATGCATGTTTACAACCCTACAAGATATATTTTTTTTATTTAAAATTTGAGCCGCTTCTAGGCTGTTGTGAATCATTGCTCCACAGGAAAATATAACAACATCTTTGCCTTCATAAAGTTTAATTGATTTTCCGATTTCAAATTTATAATCTTCTTTGTAAATAGACGGACTTGGTGAACCACCTGTCAATCTGATGTAAACACTTTTATCGTAATTTAATGAAGCTTCTAAAGTTTTAACAACCTCAAGGCTATCAGCAGGTGAAACTATTGCTAAATTTGGTATAGACCTTAATGCTCCAACTTCTTCTATTGAACAATGTGTAAAACCTAACTCACCTAGAACCAGACCACTAGCAAGACCAACCATAGTTATTTTAGTTTTCATATAGCCTAGGTTTACTTTTATTTGTTCACAACAACGTAGCGTTTGAAAAGGAGCAAATGTTGTTGTTATTACCTTAAAACCCTCAGTGGACAATCCAGAAGCAACGCCGATCATATTTTGTTCTGATATCCCAACATCAACATATTTGTGAGGAACTTTTTTTCTAAATCTATCTAAACCCGCAGATGTAGAAACATCACACGTTACAATAAAAAGTTCTTTGATACTTTTTTCCAACTCTAAGGCAGCGAGACCAAATGTAGCTCTCGAACCTACATTTGACCATAAATCGATTTTTTTTTTGTTAATTTCAATCATTTTTAGATAGTTCATCTAATGCCTCGTGATAATTTTTACTAGTCATCACTTTATGATGCCAATCATTATTGTTTTCTGAAAAAGAAAAGCCTTTACCTTTTATTGTTTTTGCAATTATTGCTCTAGGTACTTCATTGTCTTGTACTTTCAGTGCTTCTGTTATTTGATCTATATTATGACCGTCTACAGAGGTTGTGTTCCAATTAAAACTAGACCATTTTTTCTCAAGATTTTTTACGCTCATTATTTCGTCATTAGGTCCTGTTTGTTGAAAATTATTATAGTCGATAATTACTGTGAGATTATTTAACTTTAAATTCGGAGCGCATAATGCAGACTCCCAAATAGAACCTTCGTTACACTCACCGTCACCAACTAAAACAAAAACTCTGTTATTGGTCTCTTTTTTTTTAAAAGCTAAAGACAGGCCAATTCCTAAAGACAACCCCATACCTAAACTTCCTGTTGAAAAATCAATTCCTATGCCATTGTTTTTCACGGGATGTCCTAGCAAATCTGAATTATTTTTTTCAAAAGTCTTGAGTTTTTCATCAGAAATTATGCCTAGAATATTTAAAACAGCATAATAAACCATACAGCCGTGTCCTTTGCTTAAAATAAATCTGTCTCTACTTGGATCTTGAAAATTTTTTTTATCAAAATTCATTATTTCTCCAAACAAACAAGCTACTATATCCGCTGATGACAGGGCTCCACCAAAGTGCGAACTGCTTGATCCCGCGTAAAATGATAAGTCTAAAATTTTTTTTCTTATATCTTTTGCAAAAATAGTTATTTTTTTTTCTGATGGTTTTGTCATATTATATTCCACCATCTACCTTGATTACTTCTCCGGTTATGTATGAAGACTGATTGGAGGATAGAAATAGTACAACATTAGCAATTTCTATTGGTTTGGCTGATCTCTTGATCATTAACGCGCTTATCTTATTCTTTATATTTTCTTCTGTATGAGAATCTCTCATCATTTTAGTATCTGTCAATCCTGGGGAAACAGCATTACACCTGATATTGAAACTAGATAGCTCTCTCGCTATTACTTTTGTGCTCGTTACTAGGGCGGATTTACTTGCTGCATATGCAATTCTACCTTCGTTACCTTCAATTGCAGAAGATGAGGAAATATTTACTATTGAACCTTCTTTTTTTTTTATCATTTTTTTTACGATATATTGGGTAAATAAAATTTGAGAGAAAAAATTTACTTGAAATAAATCTTTTATTTTTTTAATAGGTGTCATCAAAAAAGAGGAGGTTAAAATTGCTCCTGCGTTATTTACTAGTATATCGACGTTTTCTGTAAGACCTATAATCTCATTAGCAGCTTTTTTTACATTATCTTCATTTTGTAAATCTAATTTAATTATAGTAATTTTATTAGAACTTTTTTCTTCTAGCTCTTCTATTGTTTTTTTGAATTTTTCATCCTCAGATCTCACACATGCAAATACTTTAGCGTTATTTTTGTGGAAGAGTTTTATAATTTCTATTCCAATTCCACCGTTTGCTCCTGTAACTACTGCAACTTTATTCTTAAGCATTTTTTTTGATTATTTAACGAAATCTTCTTCGGAAAAAATATTCTTAGCTAGTGCAGGCTTGAATATTGTCTGTCCATCTTTTGTCATAAATTTTTTAATAAATTCTTTATCTTCACCTGCTAAGCATAAATCACTGTGCTCTTTAAAATATTTAATGCTAAAACCGTAATCTATAATTTCTTTTAGCGGTTGCTCAAAAATATTTCCTATTTTAATGTGTACATATGGGCATACTAATACATCGCCAATAGGCGTCACATAAACTCTATTTACAGTTGTGCAACCTAAAATTTTTTCATTATTTCTATCAAATGGATTCCAAATATTTCTTACTAAGTTCTTGTACTCCTTTCTTATTTTTCTTAAATACTCCCTGTCTTTATCGTCACAAATAATATCGTCCATTTTTTGCCACATGCCTGAAGGCACCGCCACATTCAAAAGAGTTTTGTATTTTTGGTCTTTAGAATAATCTAGCAGTTGCTTGAAGTGATCGGTGTTAGCATTGTAGTGTCCAACGGTAATATTTAAGTAAGGATCCATTCCTGCGTCTTTTACGTATTTTAAAGCTTGAATAGCTCTCTTCCAGGATTCTTTTCTGCCTCTTATTTCATCATGAATTTTTTCATCCATACTGTCGATACTTACTGACACGCGACTTACTTTATATTCAGCTAATTTTTTTGCCATGGCCTCATCTAAATAATATCCATTGGTAGTTAAATACATGTAAAATCTTTCTGGTCTAATTGCTTCTAGAACCTGAAATAATTTTTCTGGCTGAAGAAGTAACTCTCCTCCTTGTAAATCAAATTCAAAATATCCTAGTTCATCTGCTTCATCTGCTAATCTCCTGATAGCTTCTATGTCTAAGTATTCTTTTGCGTGGTCTCCTTTAGGTGAATTCGTAAAACAATATTTACATCTTAAGTTACAAGCATTATTAAAGTTAAGATCTATTCCTCTGGTTTTAGTTCCAACTTTTCCGTCATTTTTTTGAACATAACTGTAAAAATCTTTTAGTTTTTTTACTAATCTTGGCTTGTTTAATAATGAAGAAGCTATTGGCATATTTTATTTTCTCAAATTATATATTTTTATTTCATCTGGTAATACCAATTTAAATTCAGCTTGGCAAACAATTAGGTTATTGACTAGTCCTTTAGCCTCACAAATAGCTAAGCCTCTTTTGTAGCTCTTTACATTTGTTTTGATGTCTAACTTGTCTCCAGGAATAATTTTTTTAACAAATTTTAATTTATCTGCAGACACCAAGTACATCACCTTACCTCTGTTTCCAGGTAATGTTAAAATTGACAGAGAACACATTTGAACTAAAGCTTCAATTTGAAGCATGCCGGGCATGTTAGGATCATTAGGCCAATGTACTTTAAAAAACCATTCGTCATCTTTTAATACTTTATATCCTTTTGCACTTATGCCAGGAATTACTTCTGTTGCAAAATCAATTAATAAGTAAGGTTCTCTATTTTGCTGATACTCATGTATTCCTGACTTATCTAACGAAATTTTTTTCATCTTATGTCTATAATTCTAGTTAGAATTTTGTTTATATCGTAACCATCCCAGAACAAATTAATATCCAGAGCTTGTCCGATCGGAACTACTCTGTCTATCCCTTCAAGGTTAGTATTCCTAAAAAAAATTTCCAAATAACTTTTGCTTAAGCCGTAATAAGACAAAGTTTGAAATTTAGTATTTACAGTTTTTTTAAGTTCCGCTAGGTTATCAATATTAAATTCATAAAAGTAACCCCATTTACCACGTAATTTATAAATATCCTTATCTAAATTATTTAACGAGACTACATAAACTAATTTTTTATAAATTTTATAACTATTTATATTCTTCAAACTAATAATATTTTCACATAGTTGATTATACTTTTCAATTATTGAAGTCTCTGGTGGTAAGTATTTTTTTGAAACTAAATCTGCTAAAAGATTCCAAAATTTTTCTTGTATTTTTTTATTTTCTTTTCCATGCCATAGAATTAATTGAGGGGAAGAACATGCATTTTGATCAACAACAAATGTATCGTTGTAAAATCTTTCAACTAGTCTGGCACATTCGTTTTTTTTGTTTAAACTCTTAGTATCAATTACACTTATCGAATATCTGTCTGAAAATGTTAGTTCTAAGGCTCTAGGATTTAAATCGATTTTTCTAATAGCATTTATAGTTTTATCTCCACCCCATATTAAACGTGCGTTACATTGAAGTGATATTGATTCTGTTAGCTCATCATTATCTTTATATCTAATTATACTAATTCTTTTGCTTAAAGATTTGTATTTTTTTTTCAATAATTCATTAATTTTACTGCATATAAAGTCGATTTGTTTAAATTTTTTTGATGGTACTTTCACGATATTAGAGTTTCCAGTTAACAAACCAAATATTAATGAGTACATAAAATTAGTAGGAATATTTGATGGTGTTATATGAAATATTATTCCAAGCCCTAATCTAGTCTCTTTTGAAATATATTTTTTTTTCAGATTTTCAATATTTGCTTTACGACACCAAAATGACAAAGCCTTAATATCGGGAAACTCCTGATTCATTTTTTTAACATCTAGTTTTTTTGAAAGATCTCCTAAAAACTTGCAAACATCGTTGCAATACGGATGTTGAGCAGTAGATGACAAGTTTTGATTTTTAGTCAAAAATTCTAATTTTTTATTTTCAATTTTCATATATCGCTGCACCCCCTTATTTCTGATTGAGGTAATCTCCCGTGTACTATAAATCTTGTTGAATGTTTTGAACAAACACAGCTACCCTTTTTAATAATTTCTCCAATATCTTCAGTTAGAATGCTGTGTCCTGGATAGCTGGTTGGTAAAAGTGATAAGACTTGAATAAATCCTTTTTGGCCATTTTTAGCTACATTTAAATATTTATCTCTTATTATTACTTCAGAAAAAATGGATGTTGTTAGATGATTGCAGTATTTACATTCGACAAAAATAGAACCAGTTTGTTCTACGAGTCCGTAATAATTATATATGTTTTTTAAGTTAATTTTATCAAATAGTTTTTTTTTAAATGTGGAACTTGAAACTTTTATACTTTCCATTTTTTTCCATCCCCCGCCATGTATCAAAATTCCATTTTTAAAATTATTTTTGAGATTAGTTAGATTTATTTTAGAGAAAAGATTATCAAAAACCATGCTTGTAAAACCAAAAATAAGAAAGTTTGAACCTGAGTATTTTTCTAAAAAAATATTTAAATTCAAATAATCGATTTCCCCTTTTTCATCTAACAGATAAAGGTGCTCTCTACCGAAAATAGAAAAGCCGTTAATAGCAGCTAATTTTGCACTTAATTCTGATTTAAAAATATTTTTGGGATTCTTATCAATAATTAACATCGGGAGTCTTTTGCTTCCAATTATAGTCTTTAAAATTTTAGAAAGCACTAGTTGCTGATTATGTGCGTTAGAACTATCTAAAAAAATTTTAGATTTCTTTATTCCTGAAGTGCCTGAAGAATTTAAAGTTTTAAACACTTTATCTTTAGGTATGCTCATTAATTCATATTCTTTGAAAAGATGAATTGGTAAAAAAGGAATGTCTTCTAGACTATTAAAGTTATTTTTTTTATTAGTAAAGTTTAATATTTTTTTATATTCTTTAGAATTTGTATAATGGTGCTTAGTTAGTTCTTTTATCTTTTTTAAAAAAAAGCTATTTTTTTTCTCAACATTTAGTAAGAAAGGTTCAAGATTTTTGAAGTTAATATATTCCATTTAAAATATTTCCTTAAATATATTTTTTTGTTTTTTAAAATTTGTTTTTTTGAATATTATATAGTTTTTATTTATCCCAGTATAATTATTAACTTCTTTTTTTATTGTTTCTGTTTGTTCTAAACTTATGTTGTTTGTAATTTCAATTATTAAATATTTGTTATCTGGAACACAATAAATTATAAATCCTTTAAGTTTAATAAATCTTTCAATTTGCTCAAGGTCAACTCTAAGGCCAAATATTTTTGAAATTTTATTTTTTCTACCAACAATATAAAAAAAACCATCTTTATCTCTATAGGCTAAATCGCCAGTAAATAATTTTGATTTATTCTCATCTCCTTTTTTTAAATCATTAAAATTTTTTGCATATCCAAGGCAAACATTTTTTCCATAGAATACAATTTCTCCAATTTTTTTTTCTTTTGTAATTTTTTTTTTTTTTTCGTCTATAAGCTCAATTCTACTACCCTTAAGAGCTTTACCAATACTAGCCGGCTTATGCTTGAAGTGTTTCCACGGCAAATATGAAATTCTTGGACTGGCTTCTGTTTGACCATACATAATATAAAATTTAAATTTTCTTGTGAGATTTTTTTGAATATATTCCGCTAAATCTTTACTTAGTTTACCGCCTGCTTGGGTTATATATTTTAAGTGTGGTAGTTCAAATTTTTCAAATTTTAATTTTTTTAACATCTCATAAAAATCGGGTACACCCCCTAAGGATCTAATTTTAAAGTTATTAAGCATACTCCAAAATTTTTTTTCAAAAATTGTTGTTTTTGAAATAATAATCTTAGCTCCTGCTTCAAGATGTGTATTAATTATTGATAATCCGTATGAATAGGCCATGGGCATAGTCGTAAGTGCTATATGTTTACTGCTTATTTTTAAATACTGTATAATATTTTTAGTATTATAATAGATATTTTCATTAGAAAGTCTTACAAACTTTGGGCTTTGCGTTGTGCCAGACGTTGCAAGTAAAAGTTTATTCTTAAAGTCCATCTCTACAATTTTTTTATTCTTTGTACCAAACAATCTATAATCATCTAACTGTATTTTTTTATCTAATAAACCTTCTAATTTGTTAAAAAAAATTAAGGGGGCATAAATATAATTAGGTTTAAATTTTTCTATGGTTTTTTTGATAAAATCCAGTTTGAAATTTTTGTCGACAAGTATAATAACATTCCCGGAAATCATAAGAGAAGCATATCCTGAGATTGATGCTAGCGTGTTATCAGAAATTATTAAAACTAAAGATTTCTTTTTTATATTCTTGTTAATCGTTTTAAGAAAAATAATTATTTGACCGTATGTAAATTTGATCTTGCTTTCTGTTTCAAGGGCAACATTATTTCTTATTTTAAAAAAGTCGGAAAAAATTTTTTTCATTCATACCATTCCGGATATACAAAATGTCTATTTTTTTTAATGTCTTCTATCATTATATGGTGCGTATTATAGATATCTACTGAAGAAAAATAAATTTTATTAAAAAAACTTTTTATATAAGCATTATTTTTGATTAAGATATTATCAAAACTGTCTCTTATCGATGTTGACTTAACTAAATCTGTTTTTCGTACATACATTTTGTATGTTTCTATTTTTTTATTTTCTACGCTATCTATATAAACACCTTTAAAATTTTTAAAGTGTCTATATTCAACTCCAGCTGCTTCTTCTGCAACATGAACAAAAGAAAAAGCTTTTTTGTAATCAATACCAATAAAAATATTTTTACCTTTATTTTTAATCAGATAACCAAACGGAGAGTCTAGGCCAAAACAGCTCTTATGCTGCAATTCACAAATTTTTTTTTGATCCTTACCGAAAACAGCAAAAGAATATATCGGGTTTTTTGATCTCCTAAAATCTTTCCTTTTTAAACAAATATTACCCAAAGACCCGACTCTTGACTTAGTTTTATGATAATGAAAATCTAAACCCTCACAGAAATCCCAATTATACGTGGGTACAAGGAGAGTTCCTTCTTTACCAATTTTTTCTATTAAAGTGTCAATAATTGTATTCGGATCTAAAGAATTTTTTTCTTTTTTAAGGTTTACTAAGATTCTTAGAATATTTGAACTTAATAAAATTTTATCTCCTTTTTTAATTTTTATTGAGTTCAAATAATTTTTAAGCTTGGTATTGCTAAGTGAACTTTGCATGATAAATTTATTAAAATATTTTATTTTCTTTTAAAACTTTATACTCATTAAAGACTTTTTTTAAATTTATATTTAATAAATTAGAAATTTCAAAAATACTTCTTTTTCCATCTGCGTACGCAATTAGATTAGATCTTAAGTTGATTTCTTCAGTAATATTTTTTCCAATATCGCTTAAATAGTTACCTTTGTGTGAAGTAGTTGGATATAAATTTCTTTTACTTAGATTTGGCTCACAATAAATTTTACTTCTTGGATAAGCGCTAGATTCGAACGCATCTATAATATTTTTCATTACTTCAAAAGAACCTTGTAGTCCTTCTTCTGTTACAACTTTGAAATCATCCTTGTCAGTATGGTACTCGGGATAATTTTTTGATCTTGAAAAACCACAAAAAGGTAGATTGATTTTGGCTGAACAATATTGTCTTTCATCGCTACCTCTATCTAGAAAAGAGTAGTGTTTAACATTTTTTTTTCCTATTAATGCTGACTTTAAAGCTTGTTCTGCTAAATTATTCATACTTGGACTATGAATTAAACTGTAAGCTCTATTGTCTCCAACACAACTTAAATTAAAACCACTAATTACATTTTTTTGTAAAATATTTTTAAATTTTGACAAATACGCAATTGACCCAATAGTTTCTGGGTGTAAAACAAATCTATAAGTATAATTTGGCTTAGGATAAAATTCTTTAACATATTTCATTATAGCATTAAGTAAAACTGGGCCTGAAAGCTCGTTGTTAGCCATAGAAGGATGGCACACGTAACCGCTAAAAAAAATTTCTTTTTTTTTTCTTCCTTTCAAAATTGCGTGCATTATCTCCATTGATCCATTTCTTAAATCGCTATCTATTAAAACTCTATACGTTCCATTGGGCAATTTTTTTTTTTGTTTTTCAGACATGCAAAATCCCCAATTTTTTTTATAATAGCTTGTAACGTATGGGATAGAATTAGGCTGATCTTTTTGTGTAAAAATTCTTTTTATTAGTTCTTTTTTTTTCATTTTTTGGTTAATTGGATATGAATAACCTACAACATGTAGATTACATTTTTTAAATTCTGCATATTTTTTTTTTGACTCATGTTCTAAATATGCGTTTCTAATGTTCCATACTTTAGGAATAACCCAGTCAAAAACTTTTTTTCCGGATTTAAATTTTATGATTTTAAATTTTGTATTTATTCTTTTAAAATATCTTAATGTTTGTGAGGTGCCATTACCTGTTAGTGACCGACAAAGTGGAAAGAGATCTTTTGCCCACTTTAACATCGGATATGTCTTATTTTTTATTTTAGTCATTTTTTATACGCAATCAGTTTAATTAAAAAAATTAAATTAAATCGTAATTTGCCTTGTAGGGTATGAAACGTTTACTCTTAGAATTTTTTACAACTACGTACCCATTTTTTTTAAATTTACTATTAACTATATCTAAGTTCATTAATTAGGTTATTTTTGTAAAGTATAAACTCCTTTGAGCTCATTTTCAGGTGGTGTAGAATTAAAATGCAAAATTTTTTTAATTTTTTTATCTATGTTTTTGTATTTTTTACTCATCATTGTTGGAAAATCAAAATAAGGTTTCATGAACCAAGGTCCATAATAAGAAAAAATACTCCATCTTGTTTTTAAATCACTAGGTTCGCCAGATTTATGCCAAAGTGCAGTGTCAATGATTGCAACAGTTCCTGGTTTTCCTAAAATTTTTTTATGTTTATAATTTTTATTTTTTTTTGGTTGCCTATTTCTTATTAAATGAGATTTATCTACATATAATGTGCATCCATTATCTTCTTCAAATTCATCAAACATAATAATTGCTATGTAACCAAAGCCCTTATCTAGTCTTTTGTTTCCTATCACTCTAGAGTCGTGATGCCA